>Ga0209537_1001432_pt1 | contig 26906 bp, 22 predicted proteins | sample BioPla4DNA1_FD_187698 | JGI IMG/M metagenome (GOLD analysis project Ga0209537, IMG submission 187698) | Biogas fermentation microbial communities from Germany - Plant 4 DNA1 (SPAdes) (version 2) | ecosystem: Engineered > Bioreactor > Anaerobic > Digestate | place: Bielefeld, North... | reverse complement strand
CGTCTAATAAAAAATGAGGGCGAACCCTCATTTAATTATACCATTTATACGTATTTCTGCATATGTTTTAAAGCTGACTTTTCAAGTCTTGAAACCTGAGCCTGGGATATGCCGATTTCATCGGCCACTTCCATCTGCGTTCGTCCCTGGAAGAATCGTAAATCAACAATTCTTTTTTCTCTTTCACTGAGCTTGCTCATAGCTTCGCTTATAGAAATGCTTTCAAGCCATTTTTCGTCGTTATTCTTATCGTCTTTAACCTGGTCCATAACAAAAATTGCATCGCCGCCGTCATGATAAACCGACTCAAACAAAGAGATAGGTTCCTGTATGGCATCAAGTGCCATTACCACATGTTCCTTTGATATTCCCAGTTCATTTGATATATCGGTAATATTGGGCTCCCGGGACTCTTTCCCTATTATTTTCTCTCTTGCCTGCAGGGCTTTATATGCTATATCCTTTAATGAACGGCTTACGCGTATCGGGTTATTGTCTCTTAAATACCTTCTTATTTCACCGATTATCATTGGTACCGCATAAGTTGAGAATTTTACATTCTGTGTAACATCAAAATTGTCAATTGCTTTGATAAGCCCGATACAACCTACCTGAAAAAGATCGTCCGCATTTTCCCCTCTGTTCCCGAACCTTTGAATGACGCTTAAAACCAATCTCAAATTGCCTTGTATAAATTCTTCCCGCGCTTTTTTGTCCCCTTTTTTGATTCTTATCATAAGCTCATTCATTTTGTTTCCTGATAACAAAGGCAGTTTTGATGTATTGACGCCGCAAATTTCAACTTTGTTCATAAAAATCAACACACCTCTCTCTGACTGTCATTCAATCTGTACAAATAACAGTCTTATCTTAGAGAGTGTGTTTTATTCTGTTTTTTTACATGAAAATTTTTTAAAAAGGCCTTGACAAGCGAGTTTATACGGATGGCGCCTCACATCACCGCAACCAGTTTCAATGACTCAGTACCCGTTAAAATTCCTAAGACTCCGCTAAGCGAGCATCAGGATGCTCTGCGTTAGATTCCGGTAAAGGAGAGGACATTCAGAGCATCCTGCATATCTCTCTTTTGAGACGTCCCAGGATCCTTTTTTCCAGTCTGGAAATGTATGATTGAGATATTCCAAGCATGTCAGCCACTTCCTTTTGGGTCTTTTCCAAATGATTGTTCAGCCCGAATCTAAGCTCCATTATTCTCTTTTCTCTTCCGCTGAGTTTGTTCATCGCGCTTACAAGAAGCTTCTTATCTGTTTCCTCCTCAAGATTTCTTTGAATGATATCACTGTCGGTCCCCAAAATATCCGAGAGAAGAAGTTCATTCCCGTCCCAGTCGACGTTCAATGGTTCCTCAAAAGACACTTCACTTTTTGCTCTGCTGTTTTTCCTCAGGTACATCAAAATCTCATTTTCAATGCATCGTGATGCGTAGGTGGCGAGTTTTATGTTCCTTCCGGGATTATATGTATTAATAGCCTTTATAAGACCTATTGTACCTATGGATGTCAGATCCTCTATATCTACTCCTGTATTTTCGAACTTCCGGGCTATATAGACTACAAGCCTTAAGTTTCGTTCTATCAATGTCCGCTTAACTGACGTATCCCCATACTCCAGCCTGTTTAACAGCATGGCTTCCTCATTGGCCTGCAGCGGAGGTGGAAGTATTTCATTACCGCCGATATAGAAAATCTCATTGCACTCATCCTGGTCCTGGTTCTTCACCAGTGTGATAATAAATCCGAACATTTTGTTCAACATGTTATTTCTCCCTTCATTAGGCAAAATTAAAATCTTCTTGCTTGTTTTAACCTAGATCTTAGAAAGCAAAGCCGGTCCCACAAGCGCAGAATATTTGTCGTTTCCGGATAATTTCATGCCGCATATTCCTACTATCACGTCTTTAACTTCCTTAAGCGAACCTTCTTGCCCGATTCTGATATTATCGGGCCGAAACCCTGTCAGCATACCGTTTTCTTTACCTATGGACTTAAAAGGAATAAGATGAATTCGTTTAAACCAGGGGCTCTTTTCATTACCGGCATATAATTCCATGTTGTTTGATATAACTGATTCGTAGATTTCAGCCGGCAAAAGAGATTTTACTGAATCTGCTTCCACCACCATTACCGGGTAACCCGTTATGGGATCAATCAGTGAGTTCCCTGTATCGATCAGTGCATAAAAGCGAACTGATTTGTCCCCCACCCTGAGATAAACCGGGATTATTGAACCCTCCTTGAAGGCTTTCCCCGAAAGGATCCTCCCGATAGGTCTGACCAATACGGTACAAAGCCCCGCTGAAAATATAAAGGCTTTTAGTATCCCCCGGGGACTGATATACATGAAACCTGCCCCGGAAACTGCCCCACCGTCCATAAAGATCGACAGAGCATATGTACACCCGGCAAGCAGAAAAGCTGACATAAGCATCATTCCCCATCTGCGCATGAATTCCGAGACAGTTCTGATTTTAAAGGCAATCAGGATCATCAGTGTGGATACAATTATCCTGGTCAGAAGCGCTGACAAAAATGCCATGTTCGGTACCGCGACGGTAATGACCGCGTATAATGCACCAAGGGAAGATGCAAATATCATTCTTAAGGTCTTTATGGCGATCCCAGATACAGCACTTGTCAGTTTAAGTATTAAGCAGTTAGCCAGTAAGTTTTCAAAGAACAGAATATCTGCATATACTACCACCCTGAGACTCCTTCCTTCTTAATTCATTTAATATTTTTACCTAAGACAATGACATCCTGACTGCAGATAAAGTGTTTTGCCACGACTGTCCCCCTTCATTGTCATCCTGAGCGCGCAGCAAAGATATTTACCTTTGGCAATAAGATCCATCACTTCGCTTTGCTACCTTCAGAATGACGTATAACGGCGCTTTCCGATCTTCAGAATGACGGGAAAGGACGCCCATGATGACACGGGAGACGCTAAGCTTCCCCTCACATGCTGACAACAGGAATACTTCACCCTTTTCAGAATGGCACTGTCATTTTCAATTTTGTTTCCAGGTTATGCCTATTTAATATTATTGTTCAACTCCTTTCTTTATGATAGGAATAACATTAACAAGCTTATAAGCTTGATTTGACGCTGAATCACAGGCTAAACCCTTTTATAAAGCCTATTATAATGAGAAGAATTAAAATTTTATGTCAAATAAACTTATAGCCCGGAATATTTATTGACAAACCTTATAAATCGGCTCAATAAAAGCCTTTTAAGCATTGTGATTTCCCGTAACAAACATTGCATACCCCGAATAGTATATGAGTATACACTTTACCTCCGGAGGATCCTATGGCCGGAATAGCCGGTATGGTCTGTTTAACTGACGATATATTACAAAAAAGCGTAAATATATGCGCTATGTCCGAGGCTATCCGTTCCCGGGGAGACAGCGGAGCAGGACATTATATTTCGCCGCATGCCGTGTTTTTACGGCGAACGGGACCTATTGGCAAAACCGGCAAAGGTTCTTTTGTCAGCGAGGTTGCAAAAGACGGCAAAACCTATATATTGGCACTTGACGGCACAATTTTCAACAGGAACGAAATCATCTCGGATTTAAATCTTGCCGGAGTTGATCATAATGCTCTTTCCTGCTCTGAAATCCTGATTTATGCATATGCTAAATGGAATAAAGATTTTCTTAAAAGATTAAACGGCAGCTTTTCTTTTGCGCTATGGATACAGGAAGATAAAGTATTGATTCTTGCCCGGGACCATCATGGGACAAAACCCCTTTATTACACAATAACCGACAGAATGCTTATTTTTGCTTCGGATATAAGAGGAATAACATGTCATCCTTTATTTGAGACCAGGCTGGATGTTGAAGGTTTGTCAGAATTGATATGTTTAAGTCCCCGTTACACCCCCGGATGCGGGATAATCAAGAGTGTCCACCAGGTAAGGCCGGGACATTTTCTGCATTTTTCGTCAAATGGCCCGAAGACCGAAAGATACTGGATCATGGAAAAACAGGAACACGAGGATGATCTTGCAAAAACTCTTGAAACCGTACGGGAGCTGGTAATAGATTCGGTGAAAAGGCAAATGAAATCAGAGGTGCCGATTTGCGGTCTTTTATCAGGAGGACTTTATTCAAGTTTGATAACCTCAATTGTAACAGATAACCCTGCGCTTCTGAATAACAGTACATATAACACATGGTCTGTGGATTTTGAGAGAAGCAGCCGCTATTTGCGTCTAAAAGGGAACGGAATTGAAGCCGACACGTCATGGATACGTTGGGTTTGCAGGCGAGCCGGAACCCGCCACCATTACATTTTTCTTTCACCTTCGGATATTATCGAATCTCTGCTTGAAGCCGAAGAAGCCAGGGGCATGCCGGGTATGCCGGATTCTGACGCTGCCTTGCTGCTTTTATGTCGTGAAATACGAAATGATTTCAGTATCGTTCTCTCCGGAGATTGTTCTGACGAGATATTCGGTTCAACCATTAAGGCAAGCGAGCATTTTCTTACCGGACGTAAACGTCTCCCCTGGAGCTCGAACCTTGCTGAGAAAATTTCCGTCTTTAAAAACGATGTTATAGATTTGATAAAACCCTATGAATTTATCGAAAAATGTTATGAGGAAGCATTGGCAGAGTATCCGAAATTTGCAGTCAATGAAAAGTATCTGCGAAAAGAAAATGAATCCCAGTGGTTCAGTCTGTATTGGAATCTTCCATGTTTACTGGACCGACTTGACAAAATGAGCATGGCCTGTGGCTTAGAAGCCAGGATTCCTTTCTGCGATGTCAGAATTACAGATTATTTCTGGAATATTCCCCTGGAACTAAAACGCCTTAATAATATGGACAGAGGACTGTTGAGAGAGGCTTTGCGGGGATTTCTGCCGTCGGATATCCTGGAAAGGAAAAAGTCTCCTTTCCCCCGAACATTGGACCTTGATTATGAAGCAAAACTCAAAACTATGCTTTTTGAAACTGTTTTTGATCCTGATTCGCCGATAAAATACATGTTAAACTTAAAAACTCTTGAAAGTATGATGAAGCAACAACCCAATACGGTAAAAAGTTTTCTTTCCAGGACCCAGCTTTACGGATGGATTATACAGCTGAACCATTTCCTGAAGACCAATGGCATTACAACTTTTTGATCTCATCCAAAAGCGCTTCCACAATTTCGCTTTCCGAAACTTTCCGAATGATTTCTCCCTTTTTGAATATAACTGCCGAATCCTTGCCGCCGGCTATCCCTATATCAGCTTCTCTGGCCTCTCCGGGGCCATTGACAACACAGCCCATCACTGCGACTTTTATCGGTTTTTCAATGTTTTCAATGGCTTTTTCCACCTTATTGGCAATATCGATCAGGTTAATCTGAGTCCGGCCGCAGGTAGGACAGGATATAAACACTACACCCTTACTGTAAAGGCCGCATGCTTTTAGGATCTCTTTCGCGGCTTTGACTTCCAAAACCGGGTCTCCGGTAAGAGATACCCTTATAGTGTCCCCAATCCCTAAAAGAAGCAAGGCGCCTATTCCTACAGCAGATTTTATGGTGCCGCTGTATGGCGTCCCGGCCTCAGTAACGCCAATATGCAAAGGATAATCGGTCTTTTCCGACAACAATTTATGGGCTTCATACAAAACTCTTGCATCTGAAGATTTGATTGAAATGACCGTATTATAAAAATCCAGATCTTCCAAAAGTTTTACATGTCTCAAAGCGCTTTCCACAAGGGCTTGCGCAGACGCATGACCATACTTTGAAAGCAGATCCTTTTCAAGAGATCCTCCGTTAACGCCTATCCTTATGGGGATCTCTCTTTCACGGGCCATATTTACCACTTCTTTAACACGTTCAACAGAACCTATATTTCCGGGGTTGATCCGGATTTTATCGGCTCCGTTTTCCATGGCCTTTAAAGCAAGCCTGTAATCAAAATGGATGTCCGCCACCAGAGGGATCGTTATTCTCTTTTTGATCTTTGATATTGCCTCGGCGGCTTCCATATCGGGAACCGCAACTCTTACGATGTCACAACCCTCTTTGGTCAATGCCCGGATTTGACTTACGGTAGCTTCAATATCACTTGTTTTCGTATTTGTCATGGACTGGATGCTTATCGGCGCGTCGCCGCCTATATATACATTGCCAACCCTTATTTTTCTTGTTTTCCTGCGCATATTGTCAATCTCCAATTACAACAACCATTTTGGTATGTCATTAAACAGGGTAATGACAAGGATTCCGATAAGGAATATAAAACCGATAAAAGATATCATCCCTACTTTCTCCTGGGGTACCGGTTTCCCCCTGATTTTTTCTATAAGAAGGATTATAAGGATACTTCCATCAAGGGCAGGGAACGGTATAAGGTTCATAATGGCAAGGTTGACGCTTATAAAGCTTCCCATATAAATAAGATTAAGAAGGATTTGGCCGACTGGTTCCTTTGTTTCCACAACGCTTCCCACCGCTCCGATTATACCTACGGGACCCGACAGCTCTTTAATGGAAATGGTTCCGTTAAACAGCCATTTCAATGTCATCAGCACATTGCGGGCGGTAGACAGGCAAAACTTTATCGATGCGCCCATTACCTCAAATATATTGCCCTTTTTATGCTCCAGGTTTATTGCGAGAGTATAACTATAATCCGAGAACGGTTTAACGTTCTCAAATACCAGTATTTTTCCGTTTCTCTCAACAGTAACGGTTAAGGGCGCTAATTTATCAGTTCGCGTTTTATTCAGGTAGTTTTGAATATCAGGTGTTGAGAAGACTTCTGTATCATCAAGCTTAATAATCTTGTCCCCGCGCTTTATCCCGGCTTTCAGCAAAGGAGAATCCGTCTCTATCATATCAATAATATTGGTGCCGATATTACCCTCTACTTTGGCAGTAAAGCCCAGCCTGACCCGTGTCGGTGTTTTCCCGGGAACAATTATTTTTGTGACCTTTTTATTCTCACTGGCATCAAAATAAACCAGTTCTTTCTCCGAACCGTCTTCACCGTACATGAAGAGATTTATATCGGATGCAGGTTCATAAAACCGTCTTCCCCCATAGGAGATCAGCCTGTCACCTATTTCAGCGCCTGCTGCTTTTACAACCGAGCCCTCATAGAATTCTGTTATGGTATTGGTATAAAAACCCGTATTGCCTAAGAATATTACGGCGAAAAGAAAAGCCGCCAACAAATTCATCAACGGTCCGGCTGCTATAACAATGGCACGTTTACCCACCGGCTGGTTTGAGAAAGCTCTGGCATCATCGGAAGATTCTTCTTCTCCCTCCATCCTGACAAAGCCCCCCATAGGTATCAGTCTCAATGAGTAGGTGGTTTCCCCCTTTTTGACGGAAAAAATCCTGGGCCCCATGAATAATGAAAATTCCAGGACCTTAATATTGGCGGCTTTTGCCGCCATAAAATGTCCCAGCTCATGTATGATAATAAGTATGCTCAAAGCAATTAAAGCTACAATAATTCCCATTTAAAACCCCCCGTTTATAATATTTCGGGCTGACTCTCTCGCCTTTCTGTCAGTATCTATTATATCATTAAGTACAGGCTTGCTATTCACAAAATGTTCCTTCATAACCTGACCAACCACCTCCGTAATTTGCAGAAAAGAAATCCTTCCCTGTAAAAACATATCCACGGCTACTTCATTTGCCGCATTCATGGCACATGGCAGTGTCCCGCCGATTTCAGCAGCCTCATATGCCAGTTTTAAGGCCTCAAATGTATCCGGATCAGGCTTATTGAAGCTCAGTGCCTTTAACTTATCAAAATCCACTCTGTTGAATGGATTCTCCATCCGTTCAGGCCAGGTAAGAGCCAGCTGGATGGGTATACGCATATCCGGTGCGCCCATTTGAGCCATTATTGACCCATCCCTGAAAGCCACCATTGAATGTATTATGCTTTCAGGATGTACGATCACTTCTATCTTTGATACCGGAACATTAAACAACCACATGGCTTCGATGATCTCTAAGCCCTTGTTCATCATCGTGGCAGAGTCAATGGTGATCTTGCTTCCCATCGACCAGTTGGGATGCTTCAGAGCCTGTTCTACAGTAACATTCTTGAGCTGTTCTTTTGTATATCCTCTGAACGGGCCTCCTGATGCTGTCAGGATAATTTTTTCGACATCCCTGTTCCTGTTTCCGGCAAGGCATTGAAAAATGGCCGAATGTTCGCTGTCAACCGGAAAAATTCTAACACCCTTTTCTTTTGCCAGTTCCGTTATTATAGAGCCTGCGGTAACCAATGTCTCTTTATTTGACAGGGCAATATTCTTACCGGCATTTATGGCAGCTACAGTGGGCAGCAGCCCTGCAATCCCCACGACCGATGTTAACACCGTATCAGCATCATTATTGGTTACAGCCTCAATAATACCGTCATCGCCTGCCAAAACTTTTGTATTGGTGTCTTTGACAGCTTGTTTTAGCTCACTTGCGGCTTTTTCATCCTGCATCACGGCAACCTTCGGCCTATGCCGCCTGATTTGCTCTTCCATTAATTTATTGTTGCTTTTGGCAATTAAAGATACTACATTGATTTTCAGATTTTCACAGACATTTAGAGCCTGAACTCCTATTGAACCGGTTGAACCCAAGATACAAAGACCTTTTATCATAATACTACCTTCTAGCATAAAAACAAATTGACATATATGTAAACCAGTGGTGACACAAACAGGATACTGTCTATTCTGTCCATTATCCCGCCGTGTCCGGGTATCAAATTGCCAAAATCTTTAATCCCTGAAAACCTCTTTATGGCAGAAGCAGCCCAGTCTCCGAACTGGGCAACCACACCGCACAAAAAACCCATAACGGCAAAATGGTACAACGAAATAGGCGCCATTCCCGCCCGGTTCATGATGATTTCACCGTAAAGCATCATTACGAGCATACAGCCTATAGCGCCCCCTATTGAGCCTTCTATGGTTTTTTTAGGGCTTATATGAGGGATGATCTTGTTCTTGCCTATGGAAACCCCAACAAAATAAGCAAAAATGTCAGTCATCACTGCGCCTATTATTACAAGCCATATAAACTCAAATCCCCGTTCCAGATTCCTTGTCATAACAGCGAAGGAAAGCAGAAAAGGAATATAAACTATTCCCAGCAATGTATAAGCGATATCCTCAAAGTGACATGCCTTTCTGCCGAATATTATTCTTAAGAACAGGTATAAAACCAAAAGATAAAAAAAAGCATTCAGATTATTTGCAGCAAATATTTTTGTAAATATTCCCGACAATTCCGGGAAACGATCCGCAGGAATCGTAACCCCATAAGCCTTGCCCATGAAAATAACAGCCGAAATAATACTGACTGGCAAATCAATATTTATATGCCTGTTTTTCATGGCGTTTGAAAACTCAAAAAGTCCGATTATACTTGCTATAAGCGCAGCAACAGCCAGGACATATGACGGTAGAAAAAGCAGGACTATCAATATTGCCGAGGCAATTGTTCCGCTTATTATTCTTGTCAGCATTTTACACCTCCAAAACGTCTCTGCCTTCCCTGGTATGAAATAATGGCATCCCTCAGGTTGGCTGCGCTGAAATCCGGCCACAGAACATCACAAAAATAAAATTCCGTATAACTTGACTGCCAGATTAAAAAGTTGCTTAATCTCATTTCACCGCTGGTACGTATAAGTAAATCCGGGTCAGGTATATCTTTTGTATAAAGTCTTTCGGATATAGCCTGTTCATCTACCTTGGACACCAACCCAGCCTTAACATCTTCAACGAGTCTTGAGACCGCATCCACAATTTCCTGCCGTCCTCCGTAATTCAAGGCAATAATAAAATCCAGTCCTTCAATATGTTCAGTGTTTTTTTCCACCTTCTCTATTTCCCTGATTATTTCTTCAGGAAGGCGCTTTTTCTCACCTATAACTCTTATCCTTACATTCTTGCCCGCTAATTCCTTTTCCGCATTACGCAGGTATTCCAGAAGTAGTTTCATCAGTTCATCCACTTCTTCTTTGGGCCTGGACCAGTTTTCAGTCGAAAAAGCATAAACAGTCAGGTATCTGATCCCCAACCGATAGCATTCCTCTACGATCTTTTTAAGGGTCCTGGACCCTTCCCTGTGGCCCATACTTCTGGAAAGGCCTCTTTTTTTCGCCCATCTGCCGTTCCCGTCCATAATGATCGCTATATGTTTGGGAATATTGTTTCTGTCCAGTTCCTTTTTCTTATTAAAAAGCATGGCTTTCCCCCATGGTTTTATCAAGTATCAATATACTGCAACATTTAATAATGGGAATAAAAATTTTCCCGCTTTAAGCCGACAAACGAGAAAAACCTCCTGCCACCAGGTTTCAATGATTTATATACCCCTTTTTAAAACCTTTGATTTAGTTGCGGCGCTATCAATATCATATCAAAAATAATGGATTATGACTATAAAAAAACATGTACAGTCTAATTCTGTACATGTCAATCATCCTTTAAACCACTGCTAATGCTTATTATCACTCGACAGCCCCAAAATTTCCGCCGCATTATTATACAGTATATCTTCTCTTTCGGTTTCGCTTAAATCAAGCCTATCAAAAACCTCAAGCTCCTCACCATGATAAACAATAGGATAATCGGTCCCAAATACAATTCTTTTGGTTCCATGCTCTTTTATAATCTTTTCAGCAAGATCAAGATCCATAAATCTGACCGCACTTGAAGTATCCATATAAAGATTTCTGCCGACAAGGCATTCCATGGATTCCTGCCACTTACTATGCCCGCCTAAATGAGCCGCAATAATCGTAAGCCGCGGGAACCTGTCCAGCACATTCGCTATCCTGCGGGGAGAAGAATTATCCAGTATGGCATCCCCGCAGTGGATAAGCACAGGCAGCCTGTTTTCAATCAAAGAATAGATTTTATCCATTTTGGGATCGTCAGCATTAAAACCCTGAAAATCCGGATGCAGCTTAATACCTTTTAGACCTAAAGCTATTATACGCTCAATTTCATCTTCCGGGTCGGGCATATCAGGATGTAATGTCCCAAAACCTATCAATCTTTCGGATGCATGGCTTGCGACCCAGTCATTGATAGCTTTTACCTGAGAAGCTTTTGTTGCGGTGGAATGTATTATTATATGATCTATGCCGGATTTTTCGGCGCTTTGGACTAAATCCGACAAAGTGCCTTTGCCATGCATCTTTATTTTATAATGATCCCCTATATGTTTTACGGCTTTTTCTGCAATCTCTTCCGGAAAAACATGGGCATGGAAATCTATTATCTTGTTCTCAATTATTTTCATCTCTAAATCTGCCTTATCAAATAACTCATGTAATTAATATAATGGGAGAAAACTACTCCCGGTTCCTGAAGTTCAGGACACCAACGTTTCAGCCATTCCAGAGAGACATAACCTTCAAATCCGTTTTTATTCAGCTGTTTCAAACAGTCCAGAACAGGCACGTCACCATAGCCGAGCATTCTGTATGATACTTTGCCGTTTTCCATCACCGAGTCCTTAATATGAACATATTTGATATACCCGTCAAGATGGTTGAGAGTCGTTTCAGGAGTTTCCTTAAAGTATCTGAACGGATGATGGATATCCCACAGTATACCGGTATTCGGGCGATCAACGGCTTTAATGAACTCAGCCATGACCTTGGTCTCTGCCAGCACGCCGTTAGTTTCGATCAAGGGCATTACATTTTTATCGGCAGCATAATCGCATACCTTTTGATATTGGGTCTTAACAAAATCCAGGTCTCTCTCTTCGCCCGGAGCTCCGTCTTTGTCTCCCAAAACTCTTATATAAGGGGTCCTTATTCTCTGGGCAAGATCAATGTAGGCTTTTGCCTCGGATAATGCTTCCTCTTCTTTTTCCTTATCAAACAGGTAAGCGGCGGATGTAAGCATAGGGATTTCAATATCCAGCTTTTTTAATGTATCAAGAGTTTTTTCAATGTTTTCTTCCCTGAAAGGTTTGCAATTGGGCGCGTATATTTCTGATTCGATACCTCTGATTTCAATCCCGTTAATCCCCAGGTCTTTACATGTTGCATAAATCTCTTCCCATGACCAACCCGGGCATCCCAGAGTAGAAAATGCCAATTTAAACATAATCATCGTCCTTTCTATCCTTTCAACGGATGAGACTATTGTATAATGAAAATAAATATTTCCCAAATCTTCAGGCGGAAAACAGCAATTATGTCCCCCACCGTGATGATCTGCCACACGGCATCTTAAGAAAATCTCTGATTTTGGCAACAGTCTATATCAATATAGTACCTCAAAGGCTTATGCAGTTTCAATCGCCGCGTCATCTTTAAGGTTCAATTCTTCAATTGCCTGTTCCCGCATTTTATATTTTTGGATCTTACCGCTGGCCGTCATCGGGAAACTATCGGTAAACTTAACATATTTGGGTACTTTATGTCTTGCCATATGAGATCTTACGAAATCTTTTATTTCGTCCTCTGTGGCAGTTTCTCCGTCCTTCAGTATGATCCAGGCCATGACTTCTTCACCGTATTGCTTGCTGGGCACTCCGATTACCTGAACGTCCTTCACTTTAGGATGCGTATATAAGAATTCTTCGATTTCTTTCGGATAAATGTTTTCCCCTCCACGGATGATCATATCCTTGATTCGGCCAGTAATTTTGAAATAGCCGTTTTCATCCACAGTAGCCAGGTCTCCGGTGTGGAGCCATCCGTCTTTATCTATGGCCTGGGCTGTTGCTTCAGGCATTTTATAATAGCCCTTCATCACATGATATCCCCTGGTAATGAATTCACCCGGAGTATTGGGCGGCAATTCCTTGCCTGTCGCCGGATCAATGATCTTGGCTTCAACATGGTCGAAAACGCGGCCTACTGTCGAAACACGGATTTCAAGACTATCGTCAGTGGTGGTCTGGGTACATCCCGGAGATGCTTCTGTCTGGCCATAGACTATGGTTATTTCCCTGGCCCCCATAACATTGGCCACATCCTGCATGACCTTGATGGGACATGGCGAACCGGCCATAATACCTGTTCTTAATTTGGGGAATTTGAATTTCTTGAAATCCGGGTGTTCCAGGATGGCTATAAACATTGTGGGAACACCGTGAACAGCCGTGCATTCCTCGTTCTGCAACGCTTCCATTACTTTCAACGGCTGGAAGTATTCCAGCGGAACCATGGCAGTTGCATGGGTAACGCATGCTGTAACGCCCAATACCAAACCGAAACAATGGAATAAAGGCACCGGGATACACAGCTTATCCTCTTCAGTAAATTTCATTCTGTCGCCGATGCTCTTTCCGTTGTTGATAATGTTGTAATGGGTCAGCATAACGCCTTTGGGGAATCCCGTCGTACCGGATGTGTACTGCATATTGATCACATCATGGGGATCCAGGCTCCTGTTTACCTTTTCATATTCTTCATGAGGATACTCGTCACCCATGGTGTAAAGATCTTTAAAATTATACATTCCCGGATAATTTTTTTCACCGATATATACAACATACTTTAAAAACGGCAGCATAGGGTTATCCAGCTCTCCTGGTTTGCTGTCCTTCAGGGTAGGACAAAGCTGGTTTATTATTTCCACATAATTTGAATCCTTGAAACCTTCGATCAAAACCAGGCACTTGGCATCCGACTGGCGAAGCAAATATTCCGCCTCAAATATCTTATAATTGGTGTTTACCGTAACAAGAACAGCGCCGATTTTGGTTGTCGCAAACATGGTAACAAGCCACTCCGGATAATTGGTAGCCCATATTGCGACATGGTCGCCCTTTTTAATACCCATCTTTAAAAAGCCTTTTGCAACACGTGTGACCTCTTCGTCAAATTCCTTCCATGTTCTCTGATAAGGCCTGTCTATGTATTTGATAGCCAGCCTGTCAGGATATTTTCGTGCAACATCTTCGAGCAAGTCTCCAAATGTGATGCTAATGAGTTCGCTCATAACACTATCCTCCTCCAAATAAAATGATTGTTACATTGCTTGTTACATCTGGTTCTCAGTATAAGCTACAATTGCAGCTGTTTTTATCCTGATATTCTGTTTGCCTGGCAACGTTTACAATATCATATCGATCCTGTATACAGTTTTAGGGTATAAAAAAACCCTCATCTCTTTGTAAGAGACGAAGGTTATACTCCGCGGTACCACTCTAATTGACACATAATGTGTCCCCTCAATCCAGCATCCATCAATGCCTGACAGTTTAACGGCTGTTTCCGTACCAACCTACAATAAGCCTTGCTTACTTCAGCGGTCCGCTCCGGAGCGAGATTCACGTACTTCAAAGTCTGCACTTACACCAGACGGCAGCTCTCTGTATCTTTGAGAGGTATCGCTACTACTCTCCATCAATGCGTTTCATCAATCCATATTTTGATATATTTAGTGATATTATATTCGGCAAAAAGTATGTTGTCAAGTATAAAATATGTATTTTGTTCGTAGCATATGTGGATGGCTCTATTGGCATGTTTTTTCTTTTTTGTTCTTCTGTTTTACCTCATTATTTCCCAGATTTTATGTTTTTTTATCTGTTTATCAGCAGGGTTGCAAAACTACCAGATCAGTTCCTCTTATTAGCGATCAACAGAATAATTGATGCAGACAAGCGAATAATGAGAACACTGCGTTCCAAGGGTTTTTGTTTTAAGTATGTTTAACTGTGGCTGAACAGAATCGAAAACAAAAAAGTTTGCATTATTCTTTAAAGTTGAGCCAAATGCGGTGAACAAAAGAAAACATCAAAAAAGGCTCGTTTGGGGCACGAGCCTTTCTCATTTATCTGAAAGTCATATATTTATTGATTCATTTGATTTGGATTATTAAAGCTTGGCGGCTGTGGGTTATCAGCATTAAAGAACTGGCCGCCCGGTGAAGAAAGATTGAAATACAGCTTAGAGTCTTTTGTAATTCCCCAATCTTTCAATGAACCGGTATCCTGGATCCTGTTAAACGCTTCTCTAAACATAGTATTATGGGCTTCTTCACGGTTCAGCAAAAAGTCGATCGTATCCCTTACGCCTTTATCGTTGATTTGCCTGTAGAGATATTGGCAAACAACCTTTGCTCTCTGCTCTGCTGCGATATTGGACAATATGTCGGCTGCAAGGTCACCAGTCTCATTTACATAGGCGGCAGTCCATAAATAACCTGATGCATTGCTTAACATAGGGGTAAGTCCTGTTAATACGTGTGCTTCAATATTGCCGATTGCTGCATTCTTCGCATCGGGGGTATGACCGTTAAGCATATTTATGGTAGTCGCGACCATTTCCATATGGCTTAATTCCTCGGAAGCAATGTCAAGGAATAAATCCTTAATTTCGGGGTCTTTTATGCGAAGACTCTGGGAAAGATACTGCAGTGCTGCTTTCAATTCGCCCTGAGGTCCACCGAGCTGTTCTTGCAGCATAGCTGCATAATTTGCGTTTGGTGCATCTACTCTAACTTCATGAAGAAGGTGCTTTTCATGTTTGAACATATTTACATCTCCTTAGTGAATTCTGTCTTTCTGTTAGCTTTGGCATATTTACATAATATATTCATTAATTATTCGTTACTGTATTCACGATTTTGTTCTGTTTATCAGTTTTATATACTGATAGGCCATGCTTGATACAATAAACATATAGCCTGCCGCCGCCCGCAATTACAGGAAACCTGCTTGTCGGACTTTGCTCCGGATACAGGCGATTGAAAAAAACTTTATCGCTTTTTACGAAAGCAGCAAAGGAAATTGTTGTTTGTGATCCTGTAATTATATTGATAGAACGGAAAAAGAAAGACAGGGTATCATTGAATAGATAGAAAACCGTAAGGAAAATTATGAGTAATAAAGCTCCTCACAATTTGATTTTCATCAAACTATGGGAGCCTGCTCTTTTATGAGAAATAAACCTGGTAAAGGTAAGCTTTAAACATTCATCATTGGACCTATTTCCTAAAAAATCTGGATATCAACCCTGCCACCTTATTGCTGTTTTTAAGCTCTACAGCCTTAGACATGCATAACTCGTGGCAACACATACATTCTATGCAAACATCATAATCAATTTTCTTCGTCTCCTTGTCAATAGCTTGTACCGGACAGCTTTCCACACACATATTACATTTTTTGCACTTATTAATATTGATTTTAGGATGCGTACTGAAAAAATCAATCACTTTTACTATAGCTTTACTATTGCTCTTCTTCGCTCTCCTGAACCGCTTAGGAAACTTAAAACTATCTAACCTGGGAACCTGTTCATAATCACCTGCAAGGGTGATGTTTTTCAAGAAGCTTTCTCCCAGGTTACGTTTTCGGGCCGTTTTCAGTATCGGTATATCTTCAACATCTATTCCTAACATTTTCGCTGCCACTACATCCAATGCAAGGGGATCTTCACTTACAAGGATTTTATTGGCCTGATAAGCACTTCCTGCTGTCGGTCCCTCCCCCTGCATAGCCATAATTCCGTCCATGATATGAAGCTGTATTTTAGTTGCTCTGTGGATATCACAAATGATTTCCCCAAAGTTGCTTAAATCGGGAGCCATTTTGTGGTACTTCGCTTTTCTTAGCCCCGGTATACATCCGAATACATTTTTCACAGCCCCGGTAAAAATCTGTGCCGAGTGTGTTTTCAGTTTTGGAAGATTGATAACCACATCAGCATCGAACATTGGCTTTGCGATATACGATATACATGGTTTCTTCGCACTGGCTTTCCGGTCGGACAGCCACCACGCCCTCACGATCAAAATTCTTTATCTCCGCGCCTTCCTCCTCAGCTACCTTCACGTATCCTGAGGCTTTTAACGCCTGTGCAGTAGGTGCTATTCCTGCGATCGCTCCCCCCGAGCTGTCACCGATCCATACATTACAGTTCCTGCCTTTCAATATTCTCACCATAGCCCTGACAAACTCTGAGTGTGTAACCGCAGCCGAATCAGAAGACAAGGGCCCGATCAGATTGACCTTAAGGAGTACCTTATCCTGCGGCTTGACATATTTATCCCACCCACCGAGAATTTCTACGGCAGAATTGATTTTTTCGATTATGCTTTCTAATTCATAGTTTTTACATTCCTGAATAATAACTTTACTCATACCATACTCCTATAAGTTGTTCTCCGGCAAGTATACACCACCGTGATAACAGTAATATGCTTTAGCTTTCATCGATAATAGTTTCTCCATTGATTCTTCTGCTTTCTTAACATCCAGTGTAAACTGCGGATTTGCAATTACAGGCTTACCATCTTCCAATGCGATTGCATCACCCGTTATGATTATTGAATTCTTCTCCATAAAAAGCGATATATGACCGGGAGTATGACCTGGTGTTGCAATTATCCTGCACCCTTCGCACCATTCCATATGATCTCCGTCCCGCAAAAATGAGTCTACATCAACCGGCTCAACCCGACGTAACATATCACAAAACGCCTTACCAAAATCCTGTTGCTCGGGAGGAAGGATTTTCTGCATTTCTTCTGCCTGACGTAACCGCAATGGTTTTTCCTTTGCCGAAATATAGGGTTCTTCGATAGCAGAAGAATATATTTTCATTCTAGGATTTATCCTTTTGAGGGCGGCAGTTGCACCCATATGGTCATGGTCATGATGGGTAAGCACAAGTCCGGTTATTTGCTCTGCTGACAGTCCGTACTTCCGAAGTTCATTTTCAAGCAAAGGGAGGGACCCGATAAAACCACAATCAACAAGGATAATATTTCGCTCATCCCATAGCAAGGTAGGATAAACTGTATTCTCAGTATTCCCAAAACGCATGGTTATCGGTAAATTCAAAATCTTGTACTTCATAATACCCCAGTGTTTCATTACTGACTTACTCGTATTATTATAACACCTTTCGGGGTTAATAAAGTCAAAAATAAAAGGTTGAGAATCAGTTATTATATAATTATATGATATAATACGATATAAACTATTACGCATTAGTAGAATAAAACGCCCAAATATGAGGAGGCTAAATCTTGGAAAGATTAAAAAAATGGAATACGAATTTAAATATTATAATTGGTTCATTTATTGGTGTTTTTATTGGGCTTTCAATGTATAAATATTTTGAGTATAAAAAATATCCCGGTTTATATGAACTACAATCAGCACCTTGGTACACTAGTATTCAAATATATGGTTTATGTGCTGGTATAGTAATATTCATTGCAATTATTCTTAAGTTCTTAATAAAAAGGAAACTAAAAACCAACTAATCACAGGTTCATATTATATATGTGGCAAAAAACATAAAATATGTCGTACTTTTAATATAGCGTTAATCAAATGTTAGTAAAAGTGGCTTACAATCAACGAGTAAGCCACTTTCATGAGCCAATATCATATATCGAGTCTAACAGCGCAAAAATTTGTAATGTCATTTCTTATCTATCTTAATTTGTATTACCGCAGCAAAATACAAATTCTTCATTGCCCAGGGTTATACGATCCCCGTTTTTTATTATGTTTTCCTTTATCGGATCAACCCGTACACCGTTAATCATGGTGCCGTTTCTGGAATTCATGTCGCTGATGAAATAGCCTTCATCTGTTTTGGTGATTTCAGCGTGCAGCTTTCCAACGGCCGGATTTTTTACGCAATAGTCAACCTGGCCCTCAAGCCTTCCCAGCATAAAAGGAAACTTTTCCATAAGAATAGTTTCAGTACTGTTGCCGTTTATTCTTTTCAAATAAGGAATATCCAAACTGCCAACATCCAAGATTACAGTCCTGTCCTGTTCACTCAGGCTGTCTAAGTTACCGGAAAACGGTCTTTTTTCAGATATCCTTTTTACTGATGGGAACGATCCGATTTGAATATAGGATGAAGTCGGAGCTCTTCCGGTCATAGGTGCTGTTTCTTTTTTTACCCCCGGATTTTTGTATATTCCACCACTTGCGTAGACTGGTTCGGGAATTTCCTTATTCACATACCGACCGGCTGGAAATAGGTCATTCGTATCAGTTTTTCTCTCAATGATCTTTTCGATTTTCTTATCAGGAGTGAATAATTTCGAGTAAACAAGATAAGTCACCGCTCCTGCTATTAATACAAAACCGAATAACGAGAGAAGCGAGTCCGGATTATTGGGAGATAAAATACCTGATAACATTAAAACAATACAAAAAATAACCAGTGTGCCTATAACCGAGAATAAAACAATGTACGATTTGGCCGGATAACATAATTTTTTAATCTTAACAGGCTCATTGACCTTTTGTATTTCTTTCGGATGCCAGGATAATTGAGGGTTAGCCGGGTTTTCAGGCAAATCGTGCCTGAGTACGGAATTATTAATGTGAACTTTGTTTACCCTGTCTATTTCATTTAAGTATCTCTTCAGCGAGGTCTCATGAAAATCCGGGTCTTTAAGTATTTCAATGAGTCTCTGTATAAAGTTGTCCGAAGGTTCGTCAAGAAACCGGATATCATTTATTATAATATCCAAAAGAAACTCTTTAAGAGCATCTGGACCTTGGTGTCTGTCCCTGGTGGGAAGATAGACGTGCCTAAGTTCAAGAGTCTGGGGATCTGCAAAAATATATGTACTGTCAAACAAAATTCCGCTGCTGTCAAGAAGATACCGCTCCATTTCTGCCAATAGTTCAGTGATCTGTCTGATTAAACTGAGAAAATCCTTCCTGCTGAATTTTCGTCTTTCAAACAATTTTTTTACAGGGACAAGGGAAGTTATATCAAATTGCAAATGGGTTTCACCGTTTATCCGGATCACTTCGCTTTTTAACAGCCCTTTAATGTGATTATTGGCCAGCATCTCCAGTTGATAATTCACTAGTTCATCTTCATCTTTAAAAATGTACACAAGCAAATTCTTCCCTGAAATATTTTTATAACTTATACTATATCTTTGTTCCTTATTTTCCATTTCGACCTCTCCTTTTTATGAAGCTTTTTTCAATTGTTCATCCTGTTCGGCGGCTTCATAATTGCCATAACCTTTCACAAGCCTCACCTCTACGTTATATTTTTTCAATTCTTCTCTTGCTTTTTCATATTGTTCAACGGCATATTGGCCTGAATTTTCGGGAATAACCATAATAACGATGCGTTTTACTGCTTTTATATCCGCATCTTTCAGGAATTCAGGAATGCCGAACTCCAGCAGCCTTTTGCCATGTTTCTTTATCTCGCTTTTTATGGCAGAAGGTTTTTCGCTGTATGTCTTCATAAACGGATTGAGGGTAAATACATCATAGTATTCTGCCGTAGCCGTTGACTCATCATATTTATAAGCGTCAATGACCGGGTACTTTATCGGTGTGGCTGTTGCATTGAGCTTTTCTACCTCAAGTTTTTCTATTTCAAGGCCACGGTCCCAGTATCTTTTATCATTGTCCATCTTAGTCCAGATACTTCCGTCTTCTTTCTCTTCATCTTTTTCTCCATTTTTGACCGATTCTCCCCTTCCGCCTGTCCAGGCTATTATCCTGACCCTGTTGGAAAGCTTTATATCGGGTACGAACGCAAATACCACAGGGGCTTTTACGTTGTAACTTACTACAAATTCCATGGACTCGGTATCTCCGAAAATATCGGTCTGTGAAAAATCAAGCCCCCTTATACCACCCGTTATTCCTAAAGCTTCAGCCGGATCATCCTTGTTTGTCCCGACTCTTTTCTCCAGCTCTTTTGCCAGGCTGCCTCGGGCCATAAGACCCACCAGCTTATTGGTAATCTGATAGTTCAGGTTCCTTGCGAATACTGTGACCATTAAGTTAAGCTCAGCTTTTGGATCAGAAACTATATTTTTAATCATATCGATTACTTCTGAAGACGTGTTGCTTAAATTATCCGCTTGGTCTATAACTGCCGTGATGTCATCCATGGAACCTGCCTGTATGCTGCCGCCGGAGACCGTTTCATTAAAGGCATTAAACGCATTGACCAAAACATCGCGTTGTCCTGAAAGTGTGTTTTGCGCATCATCCGCCGCTTTACCCAATGCGTCCGAATAATCCTTAAGCCCGGTAATATGATAAAAATAGCTCATGTAACCATATCTTCTCCCCACTTCGGAAAGAGCTTCCTGCATCGTGTTATATACGAAGAATATACGGATAATATATGCAAAGGATAAAAAGACAATAAGGAAGAAAGGCAAAACAATTGCCGCTTCAACTGTAGAGCTGCCTTTTGATCCTTTATTATCAGGTTTAATAGCCCTGGCTCCACTCAACTGAAATCATCCCCGAATCACCGTTTTTAAAAAGCTTTTCCGGAATAAACCAGGGTGTAAAGTCCAGTTCAGCTTTTATAAAAATATATGTATTATACTTATCTATACAAATATCGTCGTTTTCAGCCGCCTCCTGCATGTTCAGCTGTATGAGATCGGCTGTTCTCAATGCTTTTGTTTCGGCCGGAACGGACAATAACATGAGTCTCAGATAATCCGTGTAATCCATCATAATAAGTCTTCCGGTAATATTGTTCCTGCCGCTTTTCCCGGGAACTCCCAGCATTGCATCAAGCTGCTCTCCGGCGGCATCTATGCCTTTATCCAGCAAATCAGTTCCCATCTTGACAAGTTTATCCTCCAGGTTTTTATACTGCTCAGACTCAAATATGAACTTCCTGATTTCATCTTTCAGTCCATTCTTAATTTGAATCAGTTTTTCCGGGGCATAGGATTTCAACATATCTGAAACGCTTGATACAAAATTCCTGACTGCTGTTTCAAGGCTGGTTTTAAAACTGTCCAGATCGCTGAAACTGATATCCTTCACATATTCATTCACTGCCCGTTGAATAAGGTTTTTCATATTTGTATCAACACTGTTTCCAGGTTCTCCTACTAAATCATTCAGACCCTTTTCGAAGGGTGCGAACGCCTGATCAATCTTACCGTTTATAATACCGGTTACAGTTTCCTGTACTGCCTCAGAAGCCTGTCCCACCGTATCCCTGATTTTTTCGGTTACATAATTTTTTATATCTTTGGTCAGTATTTCTTTTAATTTGCTTATGGCATTGTCGGCTCCGAGATACCATGAAGATGAGGTTTTTATAAGCGGCACCGATTTGCCTTTAAGCAGAAAATCGGTATCGACATAGGATTCCATTCCCGCCCAGGCAATGAGTATAAAATTCTGAACCACGGGAATGCCAAAGATCGTCCACCCCGCTATTGCGGTAGCCAGCGACAATGCCGTGGCAACCTTGTCGGGATCGGTATAGGCATGAAGCAGATTGAATAAAAGGCGTATTGCAAAGATGCTTCGTTTTACACTTTCAACATTTGCTTTTTCTGATTTATTACCGAAAAGTATGTATTCCACTTCGGCGTGCTTCAGATAGGTTTTGTCAAGAGGTCTTCCCCAGCCGATATCATGTTCAGGTCCGTCAACCGTGGTTACACACTTAAAAGCCGAAACAATATATTCGTTCATATAAAGACTTTCAATAAGGTTCTCCGCTCCGTTTGCCACTATATTTTTTATTATTTCAAGAAGCTTTTTAACTTTTTCTATTTCATAGTCAAAGAAACTCTTTTCTTTTTCGTTGACGGTATCCAAACCCTGGACAGGCTGTTCAAAGGGATTTTCATTTATCATGTTATTTATGCCCGACTCAGTGATTGCCCTGCCGATTTGGATCAATGCTTCATTGGAACTGGTAACCCCCTTTACCGAAGGAAGCTTGAGATATCTTTCGTCGATATTATCAAGGTTTCCGTCAATTCCGTCTGGAAGACCGGAATCGTCTTCCTGGTCTGCCGCTTTATTTGCAAATTCACTTATCCCCTGCCTGACTTCCTTCAAATCTTTTTCGTCATCGGTTTTTTCATCTTCTGCTTCCTGACCCCCATACGTTGCATTGAACCATTTTTTAAAAGCTTTTATTTCAACGGAGTTTGCCGCCGGCTCAAGCTCGTAGACAGGTATTTTATACAAGTCGCCCATTTGATCAATGGCTTTAATACCTCCAATGTTCCATTTCAGGTCTCTAAAACCTGATCTGACATCATCGTATTTGTTATAGCCCTGATAATCCAAATTCATATTTTGAGGATTATTCTTAATCTCATTGGCTATATCTGCGAGTTTTTCCATTTCATCCGATACATTGCATAAGAATAGATAATAATCATTTATAGATTTATACCATGTTTCCAGCTGCTTCAGGTTTAAAGCGAGTCTGTCCCGTACCTCAGTAAAGAAGCTCACATTTATTGATTTCAATTGCACTTCAAGATTTCCCTTTACTGTATCTGAAACACTTCCTTCATTTTCATCCGCATCTTTTTTTAACGATTCGGACTCATTTTCCAACTCGGACAGTTTAGGAAGCAGGGCATTCATCATTTCGATAACATCGGCGGTATACGTTAAATGTTCATGCACATGGCTCCATAATGTGTTCAATGCCAATGCCGCCCTGTCATTAAGGACTCTGGCCATACCAAGATTTTCGACAGAATTATCCAGACCATCATCTATGGTTTTTTTATAGCCGGTTATTTTTTCTTCCAAAGGCAGGAATATCTTACAGGCGGCATCATAGGATTCTGAAATTGAAGCATACTCTTCCTCCAGCTTAGCGATTTCGGAATTAAGCGCTTCTATTTTTTTATTGTCTGTTGAATCAGAATCTTCGCCTTCTTTTTCAGAATCATTTGCTGTTAAACCGGCCAACTCATTTTTTTTACTCTCCAATTTTATATACACCTCGGAAAGCATTTGCTCCAAATTCTCGCAATTTGTTTTTGCTTTTATGTAGTCATCGTATATTGCAATATAACCTTCCCTGGCTTTTTTGATGGATTCGACTGGTTCGTTGGCCAGATTTAAAAATTCTATAGCATATTGAAAACTCTCCGTCATAGTGTCAACAGTACTGTCTTTCAGGGTTTTGCCCGAGTCATCCGTAATATAGTTGAACTTAACCAGTTCAATATTGATCATGCAATATATGTTAACAAGGTCGCTTCTTATATCATTCATGAGTTTATCAAGGGTCATTTTCCGTTCAATCATTTCCCCTTCTTTAATAAGTCCCATCATAACCTTGATTTTTTCATAGAATTCCTGGACTACCTGTACAGGGGCGCGATACTTCATAAACTCCGCAACCTGCTGCTGGAGAACAAAAGGTTCACTGTAATTGTAAAATGGAATTGCATCCACATTCAGAACTTTGAATCCATAAAGATCGGTGAACCCGTCTACCTCTGATTCCGTATTAAGATTAGCGGACAGGAGCTCGTATATTTCATTTTCCATGATTTCAATATCTCTTGGATATATTGCAAAAAGCCCATACTGCTCCTTAAGCTGTCTGTCATACGCTGCCAGGACCGACTCTGCACACATTTTAAGAGCGGTTTTCGCCTGTTTTTTTGCCAATGAATAGCGGGTAATATCTATCAGTATACAAGTAAGCGGAATAAGCACCGCAAGGACAATACATAAAAAAACTGTTACGCTTCCTCTTGGCTTAAAGAACATTTTATCCTTCCTGTTCCTTTAAAATCCTGTCAAGATTCTTTTTCAAAGGTTCAATTTTCTTTATGAAATCCTGATAAAGGTTTGTTGACCTTATTAACTGGTATACATAATCAGTCATGTTGATCATGTCTTTAGGGTCAAATATCAGCGACCTTGCATTTGCTTTTATAATCAGGCAATCGCCGATGCCAATAAGCTTCATAAGGTTCTTTGCGGGCATCATATAAGCCGCTTTGATTTCAATGTTCAGAACAGCAGGCAGTCCCGGCTTGATGTCTACATTGACGGTAGTGTCAGGTACGGCATTATTACCGTAAACCTGCGAACTATACGGTTTCAAAAAGCCAATGTTCCTGATGCTTTTTTCAATATGCTCCCTGGCATCTTTCTTCTTTTTCTCACTGAACAGGAGCTTTAGATTCCAATAAACCTTCCTGTTGTCATAGGTTTCTCTTTTGTAGACGCCCGAGTTGATCTCTTCCACAGGCAAAGGCTTATATCCCCATTGTCTTGACAGGCTTTGGGCTGCATCTTCCGCAATATTCTGAATAATTGCCTTTTGATACAGAATCAAAAAAACGATAATACACACAAATACACAAATAAAAATTATCGGCATCAATATAGCATATTCCAGTATCGAATTTCCGCTTGTCGACGGCTTTGCAATAACTTTCATCAAAAATTGCTCCTGAACTCTAGAATTACCGGCGCCACACAAATAAGAACGATAGCAAGGAACATGATGGAAAGAGGCAGCATAAGCTTTGAAGATGCTCTCTCTCCCAGCTGTTTTGCCACATTTTTTCGCATTTCCCAGCATTCCGTCCCCATTCTTTTAAGCTCGAACAGCATTTGATTTCCACCCAGCTTCATGTTCTGCTGAATGATGCTTACAAAGTTTGTTATCTGCTTGATCTTGCATCTTTCGGAAAAATCCATATATGCTTCATATTCAAGCGCTCCCGCCTTGATATCCGAAATCACACAATATAGTTCCTTGTAAAGAGGGGCCGATTTGTCGCTGTCAGCCACGATCCGTTCTATGGCCTGCCTGACATTCAGCCCTGCGTTGACCAGCAGTATCAGCTTGCTGACAAAGTTGGGAAAATCCCGTTCAAGTTGGAATCTGCGTTTTTTGTATTGGTTGTCAAGGTCATTATCAACTAGGAAAAACATACCTATGCCCGATAAGGGAATAAGAAGCAGCATTAAATAATTATTCGATCCCTCGAAAATACATAATAACGATCCTAAAATTACGCCCAAAAATGAATAAAAGATTTTTACAGACCAATGGACCTTCGAATAATATGATAAGTTCCGGTTTCCATGAAGCATCACAAGCTTCTGGTTCAGTTTTGTCTGGTATCTGCCTGCGCCGGAAAGCCGCAGCATTTCAACAATATAGAGACAGCATGGCAGAAATTTTTTATAGGAATATGTCTTATCATCCAGCGGGTCAAAAAAATCTCCGTATTTCTTATATGCAAGATTTTGAAAAATACAATAGACAAGTATGGTTATGATCAATATGCCGCCGCAAATGATTACCATCCGTCACACCTCAATTTTCGTGATTTTATGACCTATCAGCTGACCTGTCAAAATCATTAATAACGCGATCGTCATGATGATGCGCCCGAAGGCACTTGTCATAAGCGGGTCCAAATAGCCTGAACCTGAGCTTTTTAGAAAAATTACCAAAACAAAGGGTATGATGCTCATAATCTTTTGCTCAAATTTCTTTCCGCTGATGAGAGTCTCGATTTCATTCTGGATCTCTACTTTTTCTCTGATGGTATCTGAGGTGTTTTTTATTACTTCGATGAGATTTCCCCCGGCACGTTTGGAGATCATGATAACATCGGCAAAACTTTTTATATCTTCAATTTTGCTTCTTTCGGCAAAATCATAAAAAATCTTTTCTATTGGTTCATTCATTTGGATCCTGTGATTGATTATCTCAAGCTCTTTGATGATATCGCTGTTCTTATCGGGATATATGCCAAGCATTGTTTTATACGTATCCAACATGGCGGTTTCCATTGATTTACCTGCCGATAATGCCACAGACAGAAAATAAAGGGCATCTTTAAACTGAATCGTCAATACCTCTTTTTTCTTTCGCAGCTGTTCTTTCTTTCGGTAAGGTATGTACAGGATACCTGCGAGAGACATTATCGCAGCCAATACCAAATTCTCGTAGAATATAAGACCTATCGCAAAGCATGTGCCCATGGCTAAAAGCAGCGTAACTATGAGTTCCTCAAATTTCATCTCATAAACGTCATATCGGGGTTGTGCAAACTTGTTATTCAAGCTCGATCCCCCTTTGCTTAGCTTTGCTCTTGTTCATCAAAGGATTTTCCGTTCTCCTTAAAAACCCTT
>Ga0209537_1001429_pt1 | contig 26960 bp, 28 predicted proteins | sample BioPla4DNA1_FD_187698 | JGI IMG/M metagenome (GOLD analysis project Ga0209537, IMG submission 187698) | Biogas fermentation microbial communities from Germany - Plant 4 DNA1 (SPAdes) (version 2) | ecosystem: Engineered > Bioreactor > Anaerobic > Digestate | place: Bielefeld, North... | reverse complement strand
TTTCATAAAAATATGGAAACCTACCTTTAGAAAATGGTGTTCTATACCAGAATATATAAAACAGAGGTCGAATTTTTAGTTTTTGGACAACTCAAATAGACATACACACCGGTATGCCAAAAAAATTATTAATCCAGGAATAGGATCAGACCGGTATCTAACAATTCATACGCACTTTAAATTTTTGTCTTACCCCAAGAATATCCAGTAATTCAGAAATCTCAAAAAACGCATAGTATTTATCTTCACTAACAATAAGTATTTTATTGCCTTCCTTTAGGGACTCCTGCCTGCGCCAAGTACGCAAGCAGTCTCCGTCAGATTGTTTCGGAGCTTGTTTTTTACGCCACCCTAAAAATGCATAAAAAAGGGTATGGGCAAAGACGCACAGCATCATGTGGATGTATGCTGCATTTTCAGTATTTTCACCTTTTCTTTTTGGAAGGCGCTTTAGAAAAGCGGCTTGTTTCAGTTCCCTAAAGCCACAGTTCTCAATATAGGATCTCAGCCGATACCCTTTTGCTATACCTGCTGCATCTTCTTCGGCAGGCAAACTGGTTAGTAGAACTTTCTGTTTATCAAAGGCAATCTTCTGCCCACGCCATGTAGTCACAACCACAGCATTTATTGTACTTCCATTTGTTCTACGATTGTTTTTGGTTCCTTGGTGGTTGTATTCAAAATATGAAGTTAACCCATCTACACCATATCCGCAGCAAGTACCTTTTCCATACTTCCATTCTGCTTTTGTTTTTTCTTCATACTCTTTCCGCAAAGCAATTGCATCATCTCGTATGGTCATCCCTGCTTTTGCAGGGATAATAAAGTCAATTTTCAGCTTGTGTTTTAATTCCCATAGCTGTTTGCCGTTTAAGAATCCTCTATCTGCAATAACCATCCGAATCCTGCCTTTACCACAATTATGAATTCCCTGCTTAATCATGGGCAAAAAATAGTTGTGATCACTTTCATTTGCAGGTACAATATTCATGGCGACAATTATTCGTGATTTAACTTCGTAAAGGACGAATAATTTAAAGCCATGGATATATTCGTATTCGGGAAGGTCATTGGCTTGGCCTTCCTTCTTTCTTTTTGTCTTTCCACATCCGGGAAAGCCCGGTTTCGTTACTATGATTGAAGAATCCAATGCATATGTGCCACTTCGCAGCAGGCTTCGAAGTTGTCGAATACTGCAGTTAAAAGCATTCATAACACTGTCCTTACAGTGTTTTTCAATATTGTCTAATATTGTAAATGGGTCCATAACACAAGGTGGTTTTTTTTATAGCCCTTCCCATGTTGATTGGCATCTCCTCTTTTACAAAGACCATTGAGCAAGTTATCAACATTAAATCCAACCAGATTCATCGCTCCCATATCTCCCAGCAGCCTTTCGCTTCCACGTATCGTCGGAATACCAATGATAATTTTCAATATGTATAGAATTGTAAATAAATGTGGAGCCAACATTTTTCGTATCTGTTTGGCCGTTATTTTTTTGAGTTCCTTCATAACCCCTGTGTTCTCAAGAAACTTCATAAAGGGCCCAATAAACGGCCAATTAGTATTGATAGCAATGTCAATTTTTTTGTTCTTCAGTGCCTTCTTCACTTTGTTTGCGTTTTCTACCACGTTTTTCTCCCACCTTTTTAATAAATTCTTTTGCATCCACTTCATTCAGAGACTGAATCCGGGCAACAAGACCATTGATTTGTTCATCTAACGCCTTGATTTGAGCCCAATTCTCCTTAAATATTTTGTAGTTCTCAGAAAACTGACGAGCATCTTCAACCTTATCTGCTACACAAGATGTAGAGATCAACTTTTTACCTTTCCGGTTTTGATAGATCCAGGGAAAAGGCCCATGCAGTTCACCTGAAGCACACTTACAGTTGGGATTACCGCATCGGGTCATTCTTTCATAAAAAGATGCTGTTAGCAGCTTTCCCGATCCCATAACACTTTCAAGCAATTTCCATCTTTTTTGATTCAGTCGATAAATTTTTTGCCGGATTTGAGATAATTCTTCCATGTCCTCACTCCTCGTACGTTTTTTACATATACTATCACGTAATATTTTACCATAAAAGTTAGCAGAAAGCAATACTTTTTCAAATATTTTTTCCGCTAATTCGCTGTTAATCTATATTACAGGGTTTTAAGATTCGTTTTTCTTATAGCAACTTCTCAGATGAAAAATATCTGAAAAGTTGCTATAAGCAGAATGACTGCTATGCTCTCTTATCAATTTCATAAAAATATGGAAACCTACCTTTAGAAAATGGTGTTCTATACCAGAATATATAAAACAGAGGTCGAATTTTTAGTTTTTGGACAACTCAAATAGACATACACACCGGTATGCCAAAAAAATTATTAATCCAGGAATAGGATCAGACCGGTATCTAACAATTCATACGCACTTTAAATTTTTGTCTTACCCCAAGAATATCCAGTAATTCAGAAATCTCAAAAAACGCATAGTATTTATCTTCACTAACAATAAGTATTTTATTGCCTTCCTTTAGGGACTCCTGCCTGCGCCAAGTACGCAAGCAGTCTCCGTCAGATTGTTTCGGAGCTTGTTTTTTACGCCACCCTAAAAATGCATAAAAAAGGGTATGGGCAAAGACGCACAGCATCATGTGGATGTATGCTGCATTTTCAGTATTTTCACCTTTTCTTTTTGGAAGGCGCTTTAGAAAAGCGGCTTGTTTCAGTTCCCTAAAGCCACAGTTCTCAATATAGGATCTCAGCCGATACCCTTTTGCTATACCTGCTGCATCTTCTTCGGCAGGCAAACTGGTTAGTAGAACTTTCTGTTTATCAAAGGCAATCTTCTGCCCACGCCATGTAGTCACAACCACAGCATTTATTGTACTTCCATTTGTTCTACGATTGTTTTTGGTTCCTTGGTGGTTGTATTCAAAATATGAAGTTAACCCATCTACACCATATCCGCAGCAAGTACCTTTTCCATACTTCCATTCTGCTTTTGTTTTTTCTTCATACTCTTTCCGCAAAGCAATTGCATCATCTCGTATGGTCATCCCTGCTTTTGCAGGGATAATAAAGTCAATTTTCAGCTTGTGTTTTAATTCCCATAGCTGTTTGCCGTTTAAGAATCCTCTATCTGCAATAACCATCCGAATCCTGCCTTTACCACAATTATGAATTCCCTGCTTAATCATGGGCAAAAAATAGTTGTGATCACTTTCATTTGCAGGTACAATATTCATGGCGACAATTATTCGTGATTTAACTTCGTAAAGGACGAATAATTTAAAGCCATGGATATATTCGTATTCGGGAAGGTCATTGGCTTGGCCTTCCTTCTTTCTTTTTGTCTTTCCACATCCGGGAAAGCCCGGTTTCGTTACTATGATTGAAGAATCCAATGCATATGTGCCACTTCGCAGCAGGCTTCGAAGTTGTCGAATACTGCAGTTAAAAGCATTCATAACACTGTCCTTACAGTGTTTTTCAATATTGTCTAATATTGTAAATGGGTCCATAACACAAGGTGGTTTTTTTTATAGCCCTTCCCATGTTGATTGGCATCTCCTCTTTTACAAAGACCATTGAGCAAGTTATCAACATTAAATCCAACCAGATTCATCGCTCCCATATCTCCCAGCAGCCTTTCGCTTCCACGTATCGTCGGAATACCAATGATAATTTTCAATATGTATAGAATTGTAAATAAATGTGGAGCCAACATTTTTCGTATCTGTTTGGCCGTTATTTTTTTGAGTTCCTTCATAACCCCTGTGTTCTCAAGAAACTTCATAAAGGGCCCAATAAACGGCCAATTAGTATTGATAGCAATGTCAATTTTTTTGTTCTTCAGTGCCTTCTTCACTTTGTTTGCGTTTTCTACCACGTTTTTCTCCCACCTTTTTAATAAATTCTTTTGCATCCACTTCATTCAGAGACTGAATCCGGGCAACAAGACCATTGATTTGTTCATCTAACGCCTTGATTTGAGCCCAATTCTCCTTAAATATTTTGTAGTTCTCAGAAAACTGACGAGCATCTTCAACCTTATCTGCTACACAAGATGTAGAGATCAACTTTTTACCTTTCCGGTTTTGATAGATCCAGGGAAAAGGCCCATGCAGTTCACCTGAAGCACACTTACAGTTGGGATTACCGCATCGGGTCATTCTTTCATAAAAAGATGCTGTTAGCAGCTTTCCCGATCCCATAACACTTTCAAGCAATTTCCATCTTTTTTGATTCAGTCGATAAATTTTTTGCCGGATTTGAGATAATTCTTCCATGTCCTCACTCCTCGTACGTTTTTTACATATACTATCACGTAATATTTTACCATAAAAGTTAGCAGAAAGCAATACTTTTTCAAATATTTTTTCCGCTAATTCGCTGTTAATCTATATTACAGGGTTTTAAGATTCGTTTTTCTTATAGCAACTTCTCAGTTTTAATTTTTTTTGCAGAGGTCCGGTTATTCGAAGTATAAAAACAAGGTTCAGTCTTGTCTGAAAGGGTTTTTACAAATCTATCAGGGAACTATACAGATTGGTTTCTTGTTGTTTATCATTTTGTTCCACGCAAAATCATAGTTAATGACACTGACGTGTCCCATTGTTTTATTCCATTATCATACAGTTCGATTCTTTTATCATACTTTTTATTTATAATCCTTTTAAGCTCGTTAACCTCATCAACTGTTACAACATCCGATGCAATATCAAGTAAGGATTCTGCTCCGTCAAGTGCTGTTTTTCGATTAGCATTAATCATATCATAAGCCATTTGTTTAGAGTATATGGGATTGTCGGGAGTTAAATTTATAGTAATGTAATCTATAGTAACATTTTTGAATCCATGTAATTCCATAGTTAACGGCAATTCCGCTTCGTTGAGCGGATAAGCGCAAACACTATACTTTTTATTTATCTCAGAATAGTATTTTTCAGTTCTATTCCATATTTCTTTTTCAAATTCTGTTTGTTCTGAAATGCAGGGTGCAAGAACATTTATTCCTCTCCTTGCGGATAAAACAAGACATACTCCGTCATCTTTCAATACTCTGTATTGCTCTCCAAAAAATTTCGCCGGTTCAATATGTTCTTGTACGGTATAAGATATGGTAACATCAAATGTTTTATCCTGAAAAGACAAACCGGTGGCATCGTCTTCCATAAATACAATTTGGGGTGCTTGTTTTGAAGCAAAATCAATAAAATTACTATCTCTATCTATTCCAACAATTTCAGCGTTTGGATACCAACGATACAATGCTTGAGATAGTGCACCCGGTCCACAGCCTATTTCAAGAATTTTTCGTTTATTATCAATTTTAAATGCTTTTTGGTATTTTTCTTTAAATATGTCAGAAAATCTAAGTGTCCGCGTTAAATACAAAGTATCAATTTTTTGTATGTATGTCGACCATATGGTATTCAACTAAAACACCTTCCATAATTTAACATATTATCGGCATATATGTTTAAATCTGTCGCAAGGTTTTCGATGTATATTTCCATTAAGTACCACGGATAATAAATATATTAACATACCTTCCAGATATATGTCGACTCAACCCTGTCTGTTTTCAGACGAAAATTTTCTCAAATAATACATTCTCTTTAGTACTTAAGCAAAATTGGGCCGCTTCACGCTGTAACAGATCAATTATATAAAGGCTCTCGTTATAAAAAGCTCCCCGCCGCCGACGCAACTGCCGGTAACGGGGAGCCTTAATTTGTTCAGTCAGCCAACGACGAACATCAAACCGGCTCATCGTAATGATATTTCCTGAGAATTCTACCGAAAAACAGGCATATCACCATACCAAATAATCCAAGCATGAATATCATCATGCCTGCCCCGGAACCCTTTCCAGAGCCAAACATGGCAGCCATTACACTTTCCGTAGAAACACGTTCCATTAATGGTTCACAAATAACATCGACCATCCAGCCGCCAAAGAAATATCCGATAGGTATCGTGAAGAACTGCAGCGTATTTCTGCAGGCATAGACCCTGCCCTGCATCTCTGTCGGTATCGTCGTTCTCACGATAACATCCAGGTTGGTACTCATCAACGGGACAGGCAAATATCCAAGTATCTGTGCAATACACCATGCGATCGGTGTTCTTGTCAAAGACATCAGAAAGTTATCTGTTGTCAGAGAGAACAGCATTGTTGCTACGATAAGACGTATCCGATCCTTAGGCGGCGGTAAGACGGATGCTATCAAACTGCCGGTTAGCATAGCTATCCCGGCAAAGGAAGTGACAATTCCCAGTATCGCCTCTCCGCCATTTTTTCTTGGCAGAATAAACGCAGGAAGCACTGCGTCAAAAGCGGACGCAACCAGGTTGACCCCTGCCAAAAACAAAATAAGCATCAGCACCATTCTGTTTTGGTTCAGGCATTTAAGACCAGCCTTTGCAGACGCGAACAGCGTTTCATTTTCTCCTGCGGCAGATGCTTTTGCCGGCGGAATATGCACAAACAGCAATAACGCAAAAAACGCGATAAAAAAAGTGCTTAAATCCACTGCTATTACAGCATCCATGCCACCAAGCGCATAAAGGGACGCAGCAAGCATCGGATGCAGAATGGTTACTAGCGATCCGGAAAAAGATCTCAGGCCGCTCGTCTTCTGGTAATACTTTTTAGGCGTAATCAGCGTATTGGCGACATCGCTTGCCGGCCTCTGAACCGTGTTCATCAGCCCGTTTACCGCATTAAGGACGTACAAATGCCATGTGCGGAGCGAACCTGTTTTCAGAAGAATAAACACCAATACCGTACAGCAAGCTGCGAATGTATCACAGACCAGCATAGTCCTTTTCTTGTCCCATTTGTCGGATAATGCACCGGCAAAAATGCTCATTATAACGTACGGCGCATAGGAACAAATGGTCAGCAATGCTGTTTGGAGCGCCGACCCGGTTGCCTGATACAGCCAGAGTGTCAACGCGAAGTTCGTCATTGCGCTGCCAAGCTGTGATAACCCCTGTGTACTCCACAGAATATAAAAATTCTTTAACTCATGTATTCTGTTTTTCATTTTGACTTTGCTCCTTTGATTTTAATCTTTTATCATATCAAAGTGCAAAGCCTGAGGGTAACAGCCTATAAACGGCTCATTGCTCCATGCAGTATCCTCAAACCTTGCATGGAGCTTCTGCGCTCATCAGAATCATATGATTCTCCCCTTTATGTATTCCGTAACGGAATAAACCGGTTTCTGCGATGATATACATATCACAGCACTAACCAATATCAGCCAATCATTGCTTAAAGATTATTATATCAGCAACTCAACCTATCGACAAACAAATCGGACTCAACGCATATAATTATCTAAAGACCTTGGCCCGGCAGAAAAAGTTTATGTAACAGAATAGAGCTATTTTAAATAAGAAGGTTTCAAAAAATCACAGCATTCATTAATCATCCTGTCTATCATGCGGTTAATAATTTTACTTCCTTTATCTTTTGTTGCAAAAGAAGGATAGCCAAGATTCCCCACATAACCTTCAGGTAAGCTGCTTTCTTCATGAAATAAGTATTTTTAGAAATCATCAAACTTTATATCATGCTCCCGGACTAATTCCATTTTTACCTTTTCGGGATACAAAAATAATGCAACCGATGTTTCAGCCTCACAGGCATGTCTGATGGAAGATTAACGCCATAGTTTATTGTAGGAGCAACCAGCGCATTAGTCCTTTCAGATAAAACACTGGCCATATATTCCACGATAAAAGTATCATTGCCGAGGGGTAAATGGTATCCATGCTGTTCACAGGTCCCTACGGGAATTATCAGATTATCATTAACCTCTGATATATGTTTTTCGACTTCATTCCATGTCATATCGACCATTAACATATAATCATACTCCTCAAGCATCTTATACAAGCCAGCTTCTGGCATCAAACCGGCGCATATCAGGCTGTTATTACTTTTTACCGAATAAGTCCTTCCAGTCTCCGGTTTTGCCCAAAGCTTTACAGTTCAGCGTATAATACTGCCCCTCACCAATCCATGTTACGGGTGCGGCTATACGTAACCGTTCCTCAACACTTAATGAATCGTCTTTTAGTTCTTTCGCCACTAATGTATTACGGATTTTACATATAAAGACCTCGCTGTCATCCAGCGGGATTGAATGCTTAACTTCAAGCTCAAACACCCACGGACTGTTTTTCAGCACAGGAACGTTCAACACCGCGCCGCGTTCGGTTTCAATCGGGATATTCATTTTCTCCTTGCTATATCCTCCCGTGTTGCCCATATAATCCGCAAGAGGCAGCATGGATTCGCTGACCAGGTTAGCGGAAAATACTTTACTTGCCCGGATTCGATCTTTTGTTAATTTCTCGCCGCCGATACATGCCATAACCCCCAATTCGCCGTCCCAGCAATAACTGAACCAGCAGAACAGGCCGAAGTTCGGTGTTCCGTCCTCTTTATACGTACCATATAGAAACAATGTTTGCGGACAAAATTTATTTTCCGGACCTACGGATATTTTTTCCATTATTCTTATGTTCCCTCCTTTTCAAGATTTTTTAGAATTGTCTGAGCCGGTTCCCGAAACCGATTATATCAGCTTCCAGAAAACAGGGCAAAGAATCATTTACATTTTTTAATCAGGTGCCCTCATTGTCTGTAAACCGTCAGTATATTCAAATTATTATCAATTTCTACAACGAAATTACCATTTAAATACTTTATCCGGTCTCCATCAAAATAAGCGACAAAATGGTTTGAAATTGCATATTTACCACTCCATCGCGCATCCCAGATATTTAAACAGGCCAGCGGATAATTACCTTTCAGACAAATCTCTCCCTTATTAAGAGCCGTATTAATTATTCTCTCTGTTTCTTCGTTATAGGCGGTCAGATGCATATCTATTTCCGGATTGATTATTATTTCAGAAGACGTAATATGAACATCATCCAGTATTTCATCCGAAAACGGTCTTTCGCCGGAGCATGAAAATACAAACGAAGAACATTTTTTAATACAATATAGAAATACAGCACCGATTGAGTAGGAAATAATTCGAATAGGAAAATATTTGCCGGCATTCGTGATATCGTCAAGCATCTTTGAAAGTCTTAACCTGCCCTTTTCAGGAGCAATCTGCATCAATACAAGCAACTCAACATAGTTGGCAGTTCCTTCAATTTGCTCAACTCTTGCCTCGTAATCATACTGCCTGGGAAAAAGGTGCTTCCGAAGTTTCCGTACACTTAGCAATTCCGTAAATTTCTTTTCTCCCCCTTCAATAATCGCGCGCATTAATTCTGCCTCCTGCAGTTTTGCAGATAAATTTTCCGCAGAATAATGATATTCAAGCAATGCGCGTCTTTCATCCGGATATCTCTTTTCTCCGCAGTCGTTTTGAAATGCGTGAAACATCTCATGAACAATTGATGCCGCTAATGAATCGATGTCCGTGGGTTCTTCCGTAAGTTTCCATATAGCAATGTTTTCTCCGTTATAAAATATTGATGTATTGGCATGGAACTCTTCTGTCTTTTCTATGTACCTGCCGTCAAAGAAACACTCTGTCTCATTATACAGAGCAAATCGGAACGGATGAAAACCCTCCCACAAAGCGCTGAAATCTATAGCATCAATACGCTCCTTAATTCTGTTATATTCACGATGAAGATTCAATATTTAACAACCTCCGCTTAAAAATCGCTGAAGTCTTTTGGGAATCCAAATTAATATCCTTCTGCAAAATATACCCATAATTATATAACATTTAGTTAATCTTTCCAACCGAAAAATTCCTCGGATGGTCTACGAGCATAATATTAACATCGCCTTAGAACCTCTTAATTTGTTCATTTCATCGACTATCTCCTGTGGTTTTACCATCAATTCCACCCATGCCGGAATAAATCCACTCTTAATAGCATTTCGTGCCGACCTGATATTTGACCAGGCACATTTTTAAGGCATTAATCCCTCTTTCAACCGAGGGTAAGCCTGATTTCATTGTCAGCAAGTGGTATATTTTCAGATTCTTTTTATATTCATCTATGACTTGATTGCAGCTTTGAGGTAAATAATCAAGAACTCTGTCTTCAATACTTTTTATGTACCCTTTATCTATGGCAATCCCCACAAGGATCGACATGACACTTTTAGTAACTGATCTCAAATTAAAAAGAGCAGAATGTTTATCTCTGAATGTATCGCCCGGTTTTCCCAAAACTTTTGAAAGCAATAAAAAACAAGCTTTTAACAGCTGCGAACTCTTTTCTTCATACGGATGTTTATTATGCGATTCAAATATCAAATATCCATTTTTTATAATGATAAAACTAAAGTAGTACTTAAAATGCTTTTCGATATACCTGATTGCATCAGCAAGAAAGTCGGAATCCATACCTTGTTGTTCCGGAGTTGAGAGTTTCCAGCCTTTCGTTGGGAAATAAGCTCTTTCTTTATCGATTTGAAATACTTCTCCATTTTGATCCCTGTTATTTTCATTTAAAGTTATGATTAATATGCAATAAAGTTGTCAAAAGAACCGTCCCTTCGACAACTACAAGGGTTTGTTACTGATGAGAAATAAGTTTATTCAGCAATTGCGGGATTAATTCTTTTGGAGCGTTCTTCTTAAAAACTCTCTTGTCCGGTCAAGTTTCGGGTTATTAAATATTTGTTCGGGGCTGCCTTCCTCTGCAATAACTCCTTTATCCATAAATACAACACGATCGGATACTTCCCTGGCGAAGTCCATCTCATGAGTTACTATCAGCATGGTAAGTCCGTACTCTGTCAGTTCTCTCATAACCTTCAGAACTTCTCCCACCATTTCAGGATCCAGAGCTGATGTTGGTTCGTCAAACAGCATTACTTCCGGTTCCATGGAAAGAGCTCTTGCAATTGCCACACGCTGCTTTTGCCCTCCGGAGAGCTGCCTGGGTTTAGCATGAATAAACTGCTCCATTCCAACTACACTTAAGTATTTCATTGCAACATCTTTAGCTTCTTCCTTTGAACGTTTCAGAACCTTTATTTGTCCAACCATACAGTTGCTCAAAACATCATGGTTATTAAACAGGTTAAACTGTTGAAACACCATACCAAGCTTCGTTCTATATGCCCGTAAATCGTGCTTGTGATCCAGTATATTTTCTCCCTTATAAAAAATCTCTCCGCCGCTGGGCTTTTCCAAAAGGTTAATGCATCGAAGAAGGGTTGACTTGCCGGAACCGGAGGAGCCGATAATACATACTACCTCTCCTTTATTAACTGAAAAATCTATATCTTTTAATACTTCATTGGTACCAAAAGTCTTGCTTAAATGTCGCACCTCAATAATTTTTTCCATGCTTTCTTCCTCCTCAGTTCATCTCCTGTTGTCTGCGAAGAGCATCTTCCGGTGTCTGTACCTGCATCTGGTTAGCATATAAAATATAGTTTTCCGGACCATCAATCTTTCTTTCAATGTATCGTAATATTCTTGTTACTGTGTAGGTCATGACAAAGTATATTACTGAGGCGATAAAGAAGGTCTCGAAATATTTATAATTAATTCCCGAAACTGATTTCGTCTGGAAGAACAACTCTGTTACAGCAATTACATTAAGTACTGAAGTATCCTTAATATTAATTACAAATTCATTGCCGGTTGCAGGTAAAATATTACGAATTGCCTGCGGCAATACAACATTTATCATGGTCTGACTATGACTCATTCCAATTGCGTAAGCCGCTTCGAACTGGCCTTTATCTATAGATACAATACCCCCGCGAACAATTTCCGCCATATAAGCGCCGGTATTTATTGAAACTATGAATATTCCGGCAAACAGAGGGGACATATCTATATCAAAAGCTTGTTTAGAGCCGTAGTAAATTACCATAGCCTGTACAATCATAGGTGTTCCGCGGAATACTTCAACATATACGGAAAGAATTGAATTTATAATCTTCAATATGGATTTTTTTATCCCTTTTTCCGGCAAAGGAACGGTACGTATTATCCCTATCAATAAGCCAATTATAAAGCCTATAATTGTACCAATTGTTGATATCAAAAGGGTTACTCCGGCTCCACGCAAGAACATAGGCCAATATTTCGAAATGGTCTTTATTATAACATTTAACTCCACCTTTTAATTTCCTCCTAAAATATAAAGCGAGCAGAGTAAATTTCACTTGAATGCTTACTCGGATGCCGGCTGATTCTTTATAGCGTTATCCATAAGTTCCTTGCGCCGTTCTTCCGAAACCTTTGCCAATGCTTCATTTATCTTCGCTGTCAGCTCGCTTCCCTTTCTAAGACCTACAGCAATTGCAGTATCTTCAGGTGAAGTCTTAAAACCATCCGTAAACTCTATCATTTTGAAATTACTATTAGCGGCTTCCGCACTGATGCCTTCAGGACGCTCTGATATATATCCGTCTATAATACCTGATTCAAGAGCAACCCTCATAGCCGGGAAATCATCCATTGCTGTTTGCTTTAAAACACCTTCTATCTGATCTATAACGGTGTAATGGAAGGTGTTTAACTGAGCTGTTATCTTCGCTCCCTTGAAATCCTGTATAGAAGTAGCTCCATCATACTTGCCGCCCTTTTTGACTACCATTACCAGGTCTGACGTATAGTAGTGGTCTGAAAAGTCGATGCTCTCCGCACGTTCTGCAGTTGGTGACATACCGGCAATAATTGCATCAATTTTACCGGAGGTCAGAGCCGGTATTAATCCTCCCCACTCTGTTTTTACTATAACCAACTCTTTACCAAGGTGTTCTGCAATTATCTTAGCAATTTCAACATCATAGCCTCCGGCATATTCTGCCGAATTCTGAATTTTAACCGCGCCATTGGAGTCATCCAGCTGGGTCCAGTTGAAAGGTGGATAACCTGCTTCCATCCCTACCTTAAAGGTATTGTCTTCCTTTTCTGCTGAAGTATCTGCCACATCAGAGGTATTGTCTTTATTTTCTGCCGAGGTATAAGTATCCGCTGCATCTGGCTTTTTTCCGCAGCCTGACAATAACATAACTACTAATAAAGACATTGCAATTAACATTAAAAATATTTTTTTCATTATTTAAAACCCTTCCTTTCGTATATATTAAAAAACCACCATTCAATCCGGGTGGCTTGTCTTTCAAGTATCCTGGTAAGCTATAAACACCTAACGTGTCCTCAGGTGCAATATTTATAGTTCCTTCTCTCCATCCTTAATGCTTTCCCATACTCCACAAGGACTGTTAATATCACACCTCTACCTCGCCTATAGAAGTGAGTTCTTATTAAATTGTATATAAAAAGTTTACAGTATGGTGCTGTTTCTGTCAACCTACATTTTCAAACAGATTCATGCCGCGCCGGCCGCTTTCATATACTTTCAAATTACCGCTTTTCGCGCCAGCCCACACCAAACAGATACAGAACGGTCAGAAGGAAAAGCGGCGGTAACGTCAGTACGGTATATACGTGAAGCGGAACGATAAACCTCAAAAATTTCTAGCCTCTTCAGCTATGTTGTGTTTTGATAGTCGTGCGGTTATAATATCCGGACCTGCTCTGTCAGCAATTACAACATTTAGTCTATTCTATCACACTTAAAGCCGATCTGATAGACTTGCTATCTCACCCGGTATTTCATCCCCATATACCTGTCCCCGCTCCTTAATTCTTCAATCATCTGGACTATACGCTTTTCCCTTGTCTCCGGTCTCCTGGCTTTCAGTATCCAGCCCAAATAATCATTCTGCTGGTATGGAGGCCTATTCTTATATGCCTCCATCAAGTTTTCCTTAATAAGCCTTTTCTCAATATCCTCGGGCACGGGATTGATCTTTCTTTTTAACCTTGAAGTATCCATTTTTCTTTTACTCTCCTTTATCTTCGACTACGGCTATCGCGTCAATTTCAATCATACATGTAGGATTAGCAAAACCGGCTACTTTTGGGACTGTAATCAAAGGAGGCTTTTCCATATAACCTACAGTTTCCTGGAAAACCTTTAAACCGATTGCCGGATCGCATCCGTCAACCATGTAAATATTGAGCTTTATCACATCATCAAAGGTAGCATTTTCGGAAGCCAGGGCTATTTTAATATTCTGCAGGGCTTGTTTTGTCTGAAGCTCAAAATTATCCCGCCCTATCAATTCACCTTCAGAGTTAATAGCGTTTTGCCCGCCGATATAGATTGTCTTTGCACAGCCGCTGACTGTAACAACCTGGCTATAAAACTTAGAATCGAATAATCCTTCCGGATTGCTATGCTTTACTTCTAACCTGCTCATCTCATCTCCCCCAATCCGATATATTCAGAAAAAGTATCAACAACAAAAAACACTTAGTCTATATTGGTTTTTGAACCTCAAATGGAATTATACTGCCTGTTCTGATATCCATAAATTTCCATTTCATAACAATTATATATGGAAATCATTAATTTGTCTATATATTTGATTATACACTTGTATAAAGCAAAAGCGCCGCCGGTTAAGAAGACTTTCCCCATTAACCGGCGGCAATTTTATTCTGTCGGATTTTCTTATGATTGCCCATCTATGACAATCCTTGGTTTCAGGACTAATATACCAATTAATAAGTTATTCCGCTTCCTCTATGCTTATAAAAGGTTCAGCATCCACTAAAAACCTGCATACTTCGCTATCGCTAAAATGTTTATATATTTTCTCCTTATCTTCCATGCAAATCTGCCGTAAAATGAGACGTTCCGTTTCAACATCTATGAATACTATTTATATTCCGCATCAAACAGCTTATATCTTTCCATATAGTTTACTCCGTAGGTTTATTCTGGTAGACTTGATTAAGTCTATCACGTTAGACCTAATGTGTCAATAACATATCTTTGAGAGCAAATTTTACAGCAAATTTTACCCAAAAATACCCTTTCTATATGTTCCCATGTACTAATTTTGACTTAATAAAATAAAATACAAAATTACCGTGCAGTTAAGCACGGTATTATATCCTTATATCGTACATACAACGACATCTGAAAGGAATCATCCATATTCCTTTGGTTAGTCTTCTTTGATTAACATTATTGCATCAGCAAGGTTGAAAATACCGCTATTCTTAACTTGATAAAACTGAAAAAAAGCATAACAACAAAATCCTTAAAGGGTATGATACTGCTTTGTTCAGTTCATATTAAATTGGTCAAGTTAAGCATTCGCCGGCATTGGATTACCTCGCTTTCAATAATTTCATTAAAATGATAGTATACATGTTAAATTTATGCAACTCGTTTTCCAAATTACTTAATGAAATTAGTGATTTGAAAAAATACAAACAAATATTTATTACATTCTAACTCCAAAAATGATCCTACATCCCTTCATTAGCATAATGATATATAAGCAATGCCCTGAAGGTGATATCGCAAGCCTTGCGGGTTTTTGATTTCCAATCCGTTTCCAGTCGAAAACCGCAGTATGGACCCCACTCCTTTAACTCCAGTGTTGGAGCATGACAGATACCTTCATCGTCAACAGATCTCATAATATCATCAACGACTTCACGCAGTGCGGGAATATGCTTTACAACACCGCAACGAGAAAACCATTCAATATACTCCAATTGATATACTTCAGGTCTGCTGAGATAAGGGATTGACATAGGACTTGGCAGCAAACTGGTTACTTTAATTGTAAGCCCCTGTGCCGGAAATGCTCCGAGAGGGCCTAATGCATATCCAACCCATGATGAAGGAACTAAATTTACAAGTTCCGGTCGGTCGGTTTTCATCAACTTAGTAATAGCATCTGCCACCATCTTTATATTCTGTTCGTTTTTCCATGAACTTGTATGAGCTAATATATCCAAATGATAACGGCATGGCCATTTTTCATAATCGTTAAAAACAAGCTGCTTTCCACCGCGAATTGGGTGGGTAATATCCAATACCGAATCAACCTCAAGAACACGACGAAAGCAGTCTAATGATAGTTGAATCTGCGGTGATATGTCAATAACATTGTCGTATCCGGCGCGAGCAATGCAAGCACAACGAATCAGGTTATGCCCATGACCGGTTACCTTGAATTCATCAATTATTTTTCCTCTTGTATCATAACACCAATCATCAAGAGGGATTGAAGCAAACGCTTCCATAGCTCGTTTGAGTACAGGCGTTTCCTTATCTATAGCTTTTTCTGCAAGGTATTTTGTAGCACCTTCCTGTGTATCAAGTCCTCCGTGAAGTTTTTTCCCTATCCATCCATTCTCCTGCTGACACGCAATAATACGCTGTATCATTTCTTCTTGCATGATTTGTTCCTGATATTGCGCAGCTTCACCGGCCGTAAGGTTATGTAAAATTTCACTTTTTATACGACGTTTGATAGAGGGGTTTACATTTTTTAGAAGAAATTCTATCATCTTTTGCTTTTTACTTTTCACTAATAAAACCTTCCTTCACAGGAACTCTATAAAAAAGTTTCTTACCATCAGCTTACCATAATTCATTTCTGAGAGATTTCGTTATTGTCCAATTCTCATTATCCTATTACCTGGTTAATAAAATTAATTACGTTGTCCGAGTGAAAATAATCATCGTGAGCAATATCATCGAATATTTTAATTTTTGGATTTTTAAAACTGTATGATAGTTTTTCCTGTAAAGAACAGCTTAAAACTTTATCATCGGCAGAACCAATAATATAAACCGGACATTCCACATTTTCAGCATATTCCGCAGTGCGTATATTATTTGAAATAAATACCTTTAGTGGCCCCCAGAATACGGGAATGATTTTATTATATAAATCCGAAATGTCTCTGTATCCTGCAGCGATAACCAAAGAGTGACATTCCCTGACACTTGCCAGATATGTTGCGATTCCTGCTCCGTAACTATGTCCAATTATTATGATCTCACTATCGGGATATTGATTCCTTGCCCATTCATATAAATCTTCCGCGGATTGTTTCATCGTTTTTAAGTTCATTTTACCGCTGCTATCCTGGGTTCCGTAATAATCTACTGAAATAAACGGGTAATCAAATTTAGAGGAATATTTGCCAACAGAGTTGTATGCAATATAATTAGAACCGCCAAAAAACAATATAACCTTACTGCTATTTTTCGAATCAAGGTTATTGCCATAACCGGTTAATGTTTCATTAAACTGAATGAATTGCGGAGTACAGGAAATGTCTGTCATCTTTTTTGCGTTCTTATAAAATGAATAGCTTATTGTTTGCATAATGAAATTGCATCCAAACCCCACTATTAAGAACCACATTATGATCTTTAATAAAATCCTGATTATATCCATATTTTTCTCCATTTTGTATTCCATCATATTTCCATTATCAGATAGACACGATTATTTCAAGTCTTGTTTAAATAATACATGTACCCTGCACTTCAGTTAAACGAACAAAAAGATTTAAAGTCTTATGAACAACCATTATTTCTTTACTATTGCTATGCTGAAGCCATCCCAACCTTTAAGACCAACTGTTTGAATCGCAGTTGCACTTAACAAGGGGTTTTCCGCCATAGCGGATATGAACTTCCTTACGCCTTGAACACTGTCGTCCTCAGAATCAGGATTGCATACTTCACCGTCTCTAACTACATTATCGCCAATTATTATTCCGCCGGGCTTTACAAGTTCGATCGCAAGTTCGAGATATTTGGGATTATTAGGCTTATCCGCATCAATAAAAATAAGATCAAAGGGTTCAACTTTATTTTCAACTAATTTTCGGGCAGATTCAAGAGCCGGCCCTTCGATTAATTGAACAATATGGGCTACTTTTGCTTTTATAAAGTTTTCCCGGGCTATTTCCGCACATTTTTTATTTACCTCAAGTGTAACTACTTGCCCATTATCGCCAACAGCACGTGCAAACCATATTGTACTGTATCCGGCCATTGTTCCAAATTCGAGAACCCGTTTTGCATTTATCATTTCAGCCAGAATAGAAAGAAACTTTCCTTGATTTGGGGCCACTTCATGTGCAGGCAATCCATTTCTCTTAGCACTATTTTTCACATCAAGAAGAATCTCATCTTCTTTTACAAGGTGGTCAATGAAGTATTGGTCAACGTTTTTCCACTTTTCATCAGCCTTATACATTTAAATTCCTCCTTACGAATTGTATCATTTATCAATTATCATTCAAGCATCATATAGGATATATCAGCATTCTCTATTGTTAGTCTCTTTGCATCCATCCTGTCTCCTAAACAGGAAATCAAAAAACAAGTTTTCTTCATTTGTATTATCGGTACCTTCAACGTAAGCATCTACATCTCTGCATTGTGTTGATAATATAAACATGTTGGCATATAATATTTTTACATTATAGGCGGCGGGTAACATGACTGGAATGAATAAGCCTCAATTGCATCGTTCACAGCTGGCACATTGCGCCCTGTCTGCGGCCTTCGGTGAGGGGCGAGGTGTAAGCTATGAGTTGTCTGACCGCATGAACTACGAATATGTGCTGAATATGAAGAACGGGAAATTGATTGCAGAAAAGCGGAAATTTATGCAGGATGAGCTTGTTTCGTCCGGCGAGCTTGTGATTCAGGATGGAACAATCCGGATACGACCCGACGAAACCGGCCAATGATTTGCTGCACATACTTTACTTTTTGATTTCATTTCCAATGTCAATAATCGCTTTCCGCTTTTTTCTCCGGACCCGGTTTATATGCCGTTCAAAATCACCATTGCGCAGCAGCTCAGCAAGGACAAGCTGCTCAAACACAGGCACCGTACAGGAATAAAAGCCAAGCCGGTGATGAAAATCTTCCAGCAGTTTTTCCGGCAGGATCATATAACCGATACGCATGGACGGAGCAATGGTTTTTGAAAACGTATTGACATAAACCACATTGGAATCGGACGTTATGGAAAAGAGAGAATCCTCCGGCTTTTTAGAAACCGTCAGTTCAGAATCATAATTATCTTCAATAATAAAACCGTCTCTTTGCTGTGCCCAACGAAGGTATTCATGTTTCTTTGATATACTGGCGGTAACGCCGCTTGGAAAACTGTTAAACGGAGTGACATGCAATATGGTTGCATCTGTTCGCTCCAACTCTTTTGAAGATATGCCGTCCTGGGTAAGCGAAAGCATATCGCATTGAATGCCCATCGCTTCATAGACTTTCCTGATCTTGTCGTATGATGGCAGCTCAAGGGCAAATTTATTCCTGTCCCTGAAAAGTTGTGCTATCAGACCATAAAGATATTCTGCGCCGGATCCCACGACAATCTGTGAAGGTTTTACAAGTATTCCGCGGCTTCTTGCCAGATATGAGCAAATTTCAGTTCTAAGTTCATCACATCCGCTGTTGGGAGATTTTATAAAAATCCGATTTCCGTAATAAGCCAATACTTTTCTCATGGTTTTGGCAAATACGGAAAACGGAAAATCTCCCACATTGCTGGATTGCGGCCGGATTCCAGGAAACGTGCCGTTTTGCAATACCGGAGTTCCATGAAAATCAGATTTATGATATATAACAAAGCAGCCACTGCGCTGGCGAGTTTCAATATAACCTTCTTCACTCAGCAGTGCAATCGCGTGCTCAACGGTAACAACGCTTACACCGGTCTCCTCGGCAATGGTCCTCTTTGAAGGAAGACGGCTTCCATAAGGATAAACTTCGGATATGATATCCTGTACGATTAATTTATACAGCTGCATATAAGCAGGTACCGATGACCCGGAATCTATATGATAGTTCATCTGGTTATATAAAATTCTCCCATTCTGGTTATTTTTATAATATCAGTTTTATTGTATTCTTTATTCACGAATTTGTAAAGAAGACATTCGTATGAAAAAAATTTTCAGGAAATTTAATAAGATATTTGATAAATCAGTAAGGGGGATGCGCAAACATGAGCCAAAACAAAAATACCACCGTTAAGCTGACAATAACCGCCCTGTTCATGGCAATGAATATTGCACTTAGTTCTTTCGGTGTGCCGGTTCCCGGTGGGCACCTGTATTTGAACGACATTGTTATCTGTCTGGCGGCAATCCTGTTGGATCCGCTGCAGGCATTTGTAGTAGGCGGTATAGGAGCGTTTATCGGTGATTTTCTGTTCTACCCTGCACCGATGTTTGTTTCCCTTGTTACTCATGGCCTTCAGGCTGTCGTAATTTCATTATTTTCGCATAGATTTTTGAAAAACAACCCGCGCGTTGCATCGGGAATAGGGGTTGCCGTCGGCGCTGTCATCATGGTCGTCGGGTATTCACTTGGAAGAGCTTTCATTTACAGTACACCGGAATATGCTTTACTGAAATTGCCTTTCCAGATACTTCAGGCCGTGGTTGGCGCCGTCGTTGGCATGCTGCTGTGCTGGAAACTCGGGATCCATAAATTGTATACCAGGATAACAAATTCTGAACAGGCATGATTTATAGCCATCCATTGCAATTTCAGATGTATATATCCTGGTTTACATGGCTCCCGCAAAAGCTAAAGAATTTGCCGCTAAAGTTAAAGTATGAAGTTGGTCACAATTGCTTCTTTCGAAATATCAATACTGAAAGCGATACAAAAATCAGGGAGAGCAGGCAGGAAATCAGAATAACGCTGTAAAGTGAAGTTACGTCTATAGAATTCACAATTAATCCGATATTGTCTGTGGATAATGAAATAGGATTATACTTATGCAACGCAGGTATGATATTCATAAGCATACAGACAAGCACAACTACACCTGTTATAAGTAAGCATCCGTAATTGCTTTTTGTCAATGAAGCTGAAAATAATAAAGCCGCCAGTAAAAACAAGCCAAACAACCATAAGCACAACACAGAAAATAACAGATTCGATGTTTGATCCTCCGGGAAAAGGTACATCGTGTAGCCGTAAGTAAGCCCGAAACACAGTGCAATACTCACAGTCCAGGCCATAACCATACAGGTGAATTTTGAAAGAATAACCGCCGTTCTGGACAATCCTTTTGTCAGTAAATTAATAAGTGTTCCCTTTGATAACTCTGAGGATAGAATACCACTGAATAAAATAACTATTACAACCAGTCCGATTTGTGTTGCATTTTTGAAAAACTGCGTCCATGCATCGTAGGCAGTCGGCTCTGGAAATGTTATAATGACACCGTCGGTTGCAAGGCTTTCAAGAATTTCAGGCATCAATTTTGCCATAAGGGGATTAGTGATCCCGAAAACTGCAAAAACAATCAGCATAATAAACAGTTTATAAGTTCTTATGTATTCAATTACCTCTTTCTTTAAAAATGCTAAATAGCCTGTCATCGAACCACCTCCATAAACAGGCTCTCCAAAGTCGGTTCCATAACAGTGAACTTCAATGGAGTAATTCGCTTTTGCGATAATATGCAGAGCAGAAAATGCCCGTCCATATCGCGGCCTGTCATTAGTACCGTCACGACGTTTTTATTGCGTGACAGACTTATTTCCGGCTTCTTCAACTCTTCCGCATTTTCGAAAAAACAAGCTTCTTTTTCATTCTCGAATTCAAGAACAAACCCATTATGCCTGTAACGATCCTTCATTTCAGAAAGCGTACCGCTAAGCGCAATCTTTCCGCCGTGCAATACCGCAATACGATCGCATACTCTTTCAACATCCGACAAAATATGAGTCGAAAATAAGATTGTTGTTTTCCCTTTGGCTGCCGACAAAATATCAAGTATTTCCTTTCTTCCGACCGGATCTAGTGCTGATGTAGGCTCATCGCAAATTAGAAGTTTTGGTTCATTCAGCAAGGCCTGTGCAATCCCGAGACGTTGTTTCATACCTCTTGAAAACCCGCCGATTTTCTTCTTTTTTTCATATTTTAGCCCCACCAGTTCGAGCAATTCCTCACACTTCAGTTCAATTTTATACTTTGTAAGGCCGGTTATCTCACCGCACAGCTTCAAATATTCCATTGGATTCATGTACCCGTAAAATTCCGGAACATCAGGAAGAAAGCCTATGTTCCGGTTGGTCTTTGTTTCCCCGTACGTAACCTTTTCACCGCATACGGTTACAGATCCGCTGTCCGGCTTCAGCAATCCAAGGATAATTTTCATCGTTGTTGTTTTGCCTGCGCCGTTTTGCCCGACAAAACCGAATATGGAATGCTCCGGAACATCCATATCCAATCCATTCAACACTTCATGGCATCCAAAGCTCTTATAAAGCTGCTTAATTTCTAAAATACCCATTTATTCTTCACCCCTGCCTAACGCAAAATACAGGGCCGGGCCGATAAACTGTATGAACAATACCACTAAAACCCACATCACTTTATTCCCGAAACGGTAGCGGGGATGACGCAGCACATGGATAAGTGCTGTAATACTCAGTACAATCTGCAATATAATCAATGGGATAAGAAACGGAAAATATTCTTTCAGCACAGCCAAGTCCATAATTCTTCCCTCTCTTAATCAATTCATGATTTGTTCACTTGCATGGTAATTTATGCCTTTAACAGTTCATTCAGTTTTTCAACAATCCTCTTGTATCGACTGTCATCGGCATAAATCGCAAACGCAGGGTTATTTATAACTCCGTCCGCCATACTCCTGCGTATTATTTTTTCACTCCTGGGAAGAGATTTTCCCAAATCGAGTTCTTCAATCCACTGATCTATCAGATAAAAGTATTCATCTCCTTTTAACTTCAATGGATAAATATCGCCGGTGACTAACTCCGCGTATTTTTCGAGGATTTCCATGGCTCTTTCTTTATTTCCGAGCATAGCGTATCCCTGGGCAGCAACGATATAGAGTTTTATGAGTAACGACGGATGAAGCTTTTCCAAGCCAAAAGCATCAGAAATATCGTTTGCAATTTTATATGTTTTATCAAACTGGCCGATGTTATCAGCGCAAAGAACAAGATAATCCGTTAACGCCCCAAAGAGATTGATCATATATTGATAGATTGCAACCTGTAATGTCGACTTGGCTTCTTTTAATTTGCCGACCATTTGATAGGCAGGCGCAAGTAATGATTCGTTGGAAATGATCTTACGACTTGTTCCTTCCAATAGCTCGATCACCTCATTTGGCTTTTCCATCATTAAGGCGCAGCATGCCTCCATATTTAATGCAAGTTGAACAAGTTCCGCATCATCACTTTCTGTTTTTACCCTAATAAACAACTCTTTGGCTTCTGATAATACAGAAAGGCTCTTTCCCTTGTCTCCTGTTCCCATACAGTTATTGACAAGCAGTAGTCCGATGTGGAATAACAAAGGAAAACATGAAAAATACTTTTTTGCAATTTCACGGCACGAACTTAATACTTCGTCAAATGGTTTTGATGCAAAATCATCGGATAATTTTACATACAGTTTACGGATATCCTCTTTACTCATTTGCGGTTCATAACCGATGAGTTCATCAATGCTTATATTAAAAAGTGTTGCAAGCTGCGGAAGAAAAGTAATGTCAGGATAACTCTGACCGGTTTCCCATTTGGAGACCGAAGCCTTGGATACGCCAATGTAATTAGCAAGGTCCTCTTGCGTCAGTCCTTTTTCACGCCGCTTTTGCAAGAGCGTTCTGCCAATGTTGATTTCTTTCATGTTCATCACCCCTGTTATTATTATAAGGGTTCATAAAGCAGTACCTCAATGGATTTAAAGTTAACTCAGGGTGACAAAATCAACCATAAGTTGACTCAGGCAATGCTTATTGACTGCATACCAAAATAACGAATGAAACTTACAGTTTGCTAAAAAATCTTACATGTAGCATAATTAATGTTTAAAACCAGCCCCTTTATCCGTTCTGTCAACTCACATCTGCAACTTTGAGTGTCGCTGAAATAAACGGGATTATACTTCCATAAAAAAAGAGTATTGTCCATCAACTGAAAATAAGTGATGAACATTACTCGTTTTCCGCTTATTAGGCGTACAATAAAGTCGAGGTAAGATAAAGCAGTTTTAACGGGTCGGGATTATTTCCAGCCAGTATCCATCCGGGTCTTCTATGAAATAGATTCCCATTGACGGATTTTCATAACAAATGCAGCCCATCCTTTCATGCAGCTCGTGTGCAGCCTCATAATCGTCTGTCCGGAACGCCAGATGAAACTCCTTTTCCCCGATATCGTATGGCTGGGGATGATCCCTGAGCCAGGTCAATTCCAGCTCAAACTCGCTCTCTTCATTCCCTATAAACACGATGATGAAAGAGCCATCCTCGGCTGTAATACGGCGTTTTTCCTTCAGTCCAAGCGCTTGTTCGTAAAACGACAGCGAACGGTCAAGATCGGTTACATTGTAGTTTTCATGAATCATTTTGAATTTCATAAAATTATCCTCCTATATTATAAGTTCCCAATGGGTTTCTTTAGCAGTATCCAGTATGATTGTTTCCGCTTCCTTCGTTCCGGGAAGCTCTCTAAACCGGTCCACTATGCTTCTGTCCTTCCAAAAGTGCATTGGCAGCACATACCGTGGATGCAGGGTTGATAAAATAAACGCCATACCCTTTCCGTAATTTTCCTTCAGCCGACCGTCCAAAACAACAAAGGCGATGTCAATAGGCGTACCCGCAAGTTTCCGAATCTCGCGCTGGAAAACGGTCTCCTGCCCGGCAAGCCATTCCGGATCTTCACCGGGCCAGTCCCACCAATGAAGATCTCCAGCATGAAACAGTGTTTCACTGGTGGTCTTGATGAGGAAGGCGACGCCTTCATCGGTGGATTGAAGCGTCATCACCGTGCCAAGCCCTTCGATTTCGTACGTTCTGTCAGCACTCAAATAATGAACGTCAAGGTTTTCCGGAACCGCCGGATTCCCCTTGACATCAAATGACAAGAGATATTTCGTTCGATGTTTGGTGTCTGCCAAAGAGAATATCTCAGGGTTAAAATGATCACCATGAGCATGGCTCACAAATACAAACAGCGGCTTTTCGTTTGGCTTCTCCCTTATAAACGAAAGGTCTCCATAATAATAATCAAACAGCAGCAATATACTGTCCGTTTCAACGAAAAAACCGCTGTGTCCCAAATAATCTATTTTTATCGGCAAATTACATTCCCTCCTTTTTCATAGGACAACGGAAAACCTACCCTTTCAACATGGCCAGTTCGCGTTAATATAACAACATTCTAACCAAGAACGAAATGTTTATCAACGAATTTTTCCCGTTTATCTAAATGTGGGTTGGTTCTTAAGCCATTCGAGCAAAGGTTCAAGGTTTTCCTCTTTAACACCGTCGAATCCGTTTAATATAATATCAATTGATTCTTCTGTTCTTTCATCTTTTTCTTTGCGGCTTTTTAGTATCTTTACAAACATTGACAGCATGATTCTGTCCATGCCCTTTATTTTTTTCAAGGGTAAACAACCTCCTCGCAAGTAAAAAAACGGTATGCCCTCAATATTGTTCCTGGCAATAACTGCTTTGACATCAGGTTCAGCAGTTCGCCCTGTACCAGAGCCACAAATAGCTTTGACATTATATCTTCGCACTTTATTAAGGCCCTGTATTTTCCCAACTTTTGTCCAGCCAAGAAAAATAATTCCTTCATCCTGATTAATCTTTGAGATTTCCTTTACATGATATACCTTCAGTCCTGTTTTCGCAGCAAGCATTTCAGCATACCTTTTGGTAAACCCCGTTTTTGATTCATAAACTATTACCATTCTTCATCCTCCTTTGAGCGAGTTCCGATTAACTATTACTTCTAATAACTACATATTTCAATATTATCACATCTGGGACATATCAACGAGCTGAACATGTTCAACACGGTAATTAAATCAATCTCGAAATTGTTTCGTTTAATCTATATGTGTCTGTCTTAACATCCGCCTGCGGTAAATTTAAAGAGGATAGCCAGTCCGGTATCCTCTTAAATATAGATTTCCGCTATATGGTAAATAAAAGTAAAAGTTTTATTTTACAACAATCAACTCATAATTGCGCGTACCCAGACCGATCCTCTCCGCGTGCTCCAAACAGGAACGCCATTCGGATTCGGGCGTGGAGTTGATGAAGTGGTCATGATGGTCAACAAAGTCTGGTTTCGCCATGTTGTCGGTCAGGTGGCTTCCCGGAAGCGGTGCAGCTTTCAGACAGGCGTCTACACAAGCTTGATCCAATGCCAGCGGGTCAAAAGATGCAAACATACCCAAATCAGGCAAAATAGGCACGTCATTTTCTCCATGACAGTCACAGTAAGGTGACACATCCACCACCAGGGAAATGTGGAAGCAAGGGCGGCCGTCCACTACTGCCTTGGCATATTCCGCCATACGATAATTTAACTGCTCGACGGCAGCATCGTCGTCGAATGAGATAGCATCATAATTACACGAACCAAGGCAACGACCACATCCTACGCAATTTTCCTTATTAACCGTCATCTTTTTGCGGACTGTGTCAAATACTAGAGCACTGTTGGCACACTCTCTCAGACACCTGAGGCAGCCACGGCACAAATACTGATCAATATTCGGCTTGCCATTACTGTGCTGCTCCTTTTTCCCTGCGCGGGAGCCACAGCCCATGCCTATGTTTTTAATCGCTCCGCCAAAACCAGTCATCTCATGCCCCTTGAAATGAGTCAGACTGATGAAAACGTCCGCATCCATGATAGCCCGGCCAATTCTGGCTTCTTTTACATATTGTCCTCCCTTTACAGGTACCGCGACATCATCAGTACCCTTCAGTCCATCCCCGATCAGAATAGGGCATCCTACTGTCAACGGCGTAAAGCCGTTTTCCCATGCACACTCCAAATGCTCAAGGGCATTTTTCCGTTTTCCAGGATACATGGTATTGCAGTCGGTTAAAAAAGGCTTACCGCCCAGTTCCTTTACAACATCAACCACAGCCCTGGCATAATTGGGACGAAGGTAGCTGATATTTCCCAGCTCACCAAAATGCATCTTGATAGCAACGAACTTGCCATCCATATCTATCTGACCGATACCGGCTTTTTTTATGAGTTTCT
>Ga0209537_1001423_pt1 | contig 27001 bp, 24 predicted proteins | sample BioPla4DNA1_FD_187698 | JGI IMG/M metagenome (GOLD analysis project Ga0209537, IMG submission 187698) | Biogas fermentation microbial communities from Germany - Plant 4 DNA1 (SPAdes) (version 2) | ecosystem: Engineered > Bioreactor > Anaerobic > Digestate | place: Bielefeld, North... | reverse complement strand
ACTCAAAATCACGCGGTAGCGATACCATGCCGGTTCGAGTCCGGCCTTCGGCACCACGGGAAAGAACAAGGTTTGGATGCACAGATACATCAGGCGAACCTTGTTCTTTTTTGTTTTCTGTGGCAATATCGCATTAAGTGCCGGTTTATGACTGTTTTTTTGGGGTATAATTAAACCAAAGTCGAAAATCGTCTGAAATCCTGCAGACTGAAATGTATGATATTTCTGAAGTTGGACTCATTTTTGAAGAGGGGGTTCTTGTATGTATTTCGAGTGGAGAGATGAGTATCATACCGGCATCGACGCCATTGACAAGCAGCACAGGCATTTGCTTGGAATTGGTGCCAGGATCTTCGAACTTGCACAGGACGACGAATATGACCGATATGATGATATCATGGAAGTCCTGCAAGAGCTGAAGGAATACACCGTATACCATTTCGGCTACGAGGAAGAACTGATGGAGCGGTATGGTTATGAACGCTATGAACCCCACAAGTTCCAGCACTTTTTCCTCACAAAGAAGATCGAGAAATTCGAAGAAGAGAAGCACGAGATCGACGACAGGCAGAAGGAGACGATACTTAAGCTGGCCGAATTCATATCGGACTGGGTCACGAACCACATACTGAAGGAAGACATGCTGTATAAGGATTTTTTCAGGAGCAAGGGCCTGTGATGTGTCCTTTCAGTAAGTAACATATTGACAGCTACCGAAGCATCGTATATCATTATTAAAAATAAAACTGAACACAGGCAAAACGGCGTTGACGGGGAGGAGTACATGCGCTCCTGAAACACAGAGAGAAGATGGCCGGTGCAAATCTTCATGACGGACGCATGGAAGTAGCCTCTGAGCTGTGGACCGAAAGGCCGGGCCGAGTAGGCTCCAACGGAGTTTCCACCGTTAAAGGGAAAGCAATATCGGATATCATGACATGATGTCCCGTATTGGCAGAGTGCAGATCTGAGATCTGAATTGAGGTGGTACCGCGGATTTAAAGTCCGTCCTGAGCATGACAAGATGTCTGCTCGGGGCGGACTTTTTGATTACGTAAGTTTTGACTGTGTTCGCAGTTGGGAGGTATCATCGATGGACAAAAAGTATCCATTTGAGCAGTCGGAAAAGGAAATGCAGAAATTCTGGGAAGAAAACGGGATTTACCGTTTCGATCCTGATAGCCCGAAGGAGATCTGGTCGATAGACACTCCTCCTCCGACGGTAAGCGGAAACCTTCACATAGGTCATGTCTTTTCCTATGCGCAGGCCGAGATGATCGCAAGGTACAGGAGGATGCAGGGCTATAATGTCTTTTACCCGTTCGGGTTCGATGATAACGGGCTGCCGACTGAAAGGCTGGTGGAGAAGGAAGAAGGCATAAAGGCAGCCGATGTGCCAAAAAGGGAATTCGTTGAAAGATGTCTATCGGCTACGAAGAAGTATATCGAAGAGTTCAGGGATCTGTGGCGGTCGCTGGGTTTTTCCGTTGACTGGTCGCTCCAGTATGAGACCATCGGCACGGAAGCGCAGAGGATTTCACAGAGGTCTTTTATCAGGCTGTTCAGGGAAGGGAAGGCATATATGAAGGAGTCGCCGGTGCTCTGGTGCACAGAATGCAGGACTTCCATCGCCCAGGCTGAACTCGAGACAGCAGAAAAAACAACGGTTTTCAATTATATACCCTTTGAGTTTGCTGACGGAGGCGGCAGACTGGTTGTTGCAACGACACGTCCCGAACTGCTGTACGGATGCGTCTGCCTCTTCGTGAACCCTGATGATGAGAGGTACGCGCGCTACGAAGGGAAGACCGTCCGTGTCCCGCTGTATGGGCATGAAATCCCGGTGCTGGCAGACAGAAAGGTTTCGGTGGATAAAGGCACGGGAATAGTCATGTGTGCAACTTTCGGAGACAGTACGGATGCGGAATGGTATGAAGAGCATAAACTGCCGTACAGGGGGACAATAACGCAGGAAGGCTTGATCGACTCTGGTGTGCCGTTTGTCGGAGGAATGGATATAAAGCAGGCAAGAAAGCGGATCACGGAACTTCTCAGGGAAAACGGGCTGCTGCAAAAGTCCGAAGAGATCACGCATACCGTGGCCGTCCACGAACGCTGCGACAAGGAAACAGAAATAATACTTTCCAGGCAGTGGTACATCGATATATTGACCAACAGGGAGAAATTCATCGAAGCAGCCGAGCAAATCAACTGGTATCCTGGATACATGAAGGAAAGGTACAGGACCTGGGTCGAAAATCTGAAATGGGACTGGTGCATTTCAAGGCAGCGTTACTTTGGTGTGCCGATTCCGGTCTGGTACTGCGGAAAATGCGGCAAACCCGCGGCAGCGGACGAGTCACAGCTGCCGGTCGACCCGGCTGAAAGCAGTCCGGACATGCCGTGTTCCTGCGGGAGCACCGAGTTTATACCGGAAACTGCAGTTCTGGATACTTGGGCAACTTCTTCCGTGACGCCGCAGATAAACGCACGATGGTGCGAAGCTGGCGATATGAGCGCGAAACTGCTGCCTATGAGCATGAGGACGCAGGCACATGAAATAATAAGGACATGGGCCTTCTACACGATAGTCAGAAGCATTTACCACACCGGCAGCATTCCATGGAAGGATATCATGATCTGCGGTTTCGTCCTCGCAAAGAAAAACGAGAAAATCAGCAAATCCAAAAGCAACTCGGCTATGTCCCCGAAGTCCCTAATAGAGAAACATTCGGCGGATGCCATAAGATACTGGGCGGCAAATTCAAGGCTCGGAACCGATACTTATTTTTCTCCCGACGATCTGGATGTTTCTGCCAGGTTCATCACAAAGCTGTGGAATGCTGCAAGATTCACCATATCCCAGATCCGTGATTTCGATCCCGGGGAGGAGCCGGAAATGCTTCCGGTGGACAGGTGGATCAGGGAGCGGAGCAGGCAGACCATGAACGAGGCTGCAAAACTGCTGGACCGGTATGAAGTCGGACTTGCGCGCCGTGTTGTCGACGAATTTTTCTGGAAGGATTTTTGCGACGATTACATTGAGATAGTCAAAGAAAGGCTGTATCAGCCGGACATCCACGGCTGTACAGAGCGGAGGTCGGCCCAGCGGGCCTTATATGACACCATGCTCGATATCCTGAAAATGTATGCCATATATGTACCTCATATTACGGAATATATCTACCAGGCATACTTCAGGAAGCATGAAGCTGAGATTTCCCTGCATCTGACCCGCTGGCGCCATAACAGGGATTTTGACGAAGACATCCTGGAATTCGGGAAGCAACTGAAAGAGGCGATCAGCCGTGCCAGAAGGCTCAAATCTGCGGAATCGCTGTCGATGAAGGCCGAAATAGAAGAGCTTTGTATCAGCACGGAAGAGAAATACAGGGAGTACTTCTTACGGACGCTCCCGGACATCAGGGCCTGCTGCAGGGCAAAAGAGATAAAACTGACAATACTGTGATTTGTACTGACTGCACAAAAAATCTGCGAGCCATGAAATAGATTTATTGCAAATAATTGTTGAACGATCGGGATATTTTACTTATAATTGACGATAAGCAATCCCGGCGACGGGATTGGTGAAAATTTACCTTTCAGGATGACAGAGTAGGTTATTGCGCGTTAAGTGCCAGTTGGATGGGAAGTTGCCGCTGGACGAAAAATCCTTCGTGGATTTGCGGTGCAATAGCCGCATTCCGCTGTCACATGAGGTGAAGGCATTTTCCTTCCTCCTGTGACGCAGCGTCGTCGGGAAGGAGCGCCGTCAGCTGTCGGTCTTTGCAGTTGCCGGGCTTATTTAAAGGAAGGAGGTGCTTTGTTTTATGAAAAAGACAAAAGTGATCACTTTCATGGGTCTGCTCATTGCGCTGAATGTCCTGCTGACACATGTGGTGCCGGTCATCCAGACGGAAATCCTGAGGATCAGTTTTGGCTTCGTACCGCTCTCTCTCAGCGGCATGCTGTTCGGCCCGATAGGCGGAGGAGTGTGCGGTGTGCTCAGCGATCTGCTGGGTATGCTCATTGCCGGGAAAGGCGGCTATTTCCCGGGTTTTACGCTGAGTGCCTTTCTGAGCGGCGCTATTTACGGGCTTTTCCTTTACAGGAAACCCAAGAGCCTTGCGAGGATAGCACTGGCAGTATTATGCGTTACCATATCCGTCAATCTCGGGCTCAATACCCTATGGCTTACCTTCCTCCAGGGAAAGGGTTTTCTGGCTTTGCTGCCGGCACGTATCCAGAAGAACGCTCTGACGGTTGTCGTGGAGACTGCGTTGATACCCCTGGTATGGAGATCCGTGGGAAGACTTATCGAGAAAGAATTTCTCGGACAGCCCGCGAATACCTAGAAGATAGTTTCCCTGGTGCATGGAACGGAGTCCCTTTGTGGACTCCGTTTTTTCATGGCGTGCCGGTCAGGTCGCCGGTACAGTCCATATATCCGATCTGCCGCTTCTTTCAATGGCCGCCATCCTCTCATGAATCATTCCTGCGCTGATCAGCATATACATCTCCTGGCGGAAAATCCGCGAAAACTCAAAGAACACGGATGTGTTGCTGAAAACGGATTTTTTTCAAGCTTAATGTCCAGACTAAATGTGTGATCATCAAAAAACATGAGGGGACATCGAAAATGAAAGCAGTTATAATGGCAGGTGGTGAAGGCACAAGGCTGAGGCCCCTTACATGCAACAGGCCGAAGCCGATGGTGCCGGTTGCCGGAAGACCGGTCATGGAGCATACAGTCAGGTTGCTGAAAAACCACGGCATGGACAATATAGCCGTTACGCTGCAGTATCTGCCGGATCACATAACAGAGTATTTCGGGGACGGCAGTACTTTCGGCGTGAGGATGCGGTATTATATCGAAAGCAGACCCCTTGGTACCGCTGGAAGCGTAAAAAATGCGGAGGATTTTCTCGATGAGACATTTCTCGTTATCAGCGGTGATGCGCTTACGGATATCGACCTGGCCGGAGCCGTAAGTTTCCACAGGGAAAAGGATGCCGTGGCGACACTGGTGCTCAAAAGGGTCGATGTGCCGCTGGAATACGGGGTCGTTGTCACGGATGCGGACGGGAGGATAATCCGCTTCATCGAAAAACCGGGCTGGGGCGAGGTGTTCAGCGATACGGTGAACACGGGCATTTATATCCTGTCGCCGGAAATATTCAGCTATTACGGAAAGGACCGGTTCTTCGATTTCAGCAGGGACCTGTTCCCGATGCTGATGAAGGAAAACAGGAGGATGTATGGTTATATCACGGATGAATACTGGTGTGACATAGGCGATATCAATGCTTACATGCAGGCCAATTTCGATGCGATGGACGGGAAAGTGGAAGTCGATTTGCCCGGTACGGAAACCATGCCCGGTGTCCGGACCGGAAAGGGAACGACGATCGAGGAGCCGGCCAGGATAGAGGGCCCCTGCATAATAGGCGACGGCTGTTATATAAAAGGCGGCGCCGTCATCGGCAGGCATGTGGTGATCGGCGACAACTGCATAGCCGAAGGGAACAGCAGTATAAAAAGGAGCATAATCTGGAAGAATTCCATCATTGGCGAAAAGGCTGAAATCAGGGGCAGTGTGGTTTGCAGCCGCACGGTCATCGAAAGCGGTGCGTCGGCATTTGAAGGTTCCGTCGTAGGGGAAGGTTGCCGCATCGGGGAAAGGACCCTGATAAGGCCGTCAGTGAAAATATGGCCCGGAAAGAATGTAGACAGGTGCATGGAACTTTGTGAAAACCTTGTCTGGGGTTCCGGTGCGGCAAGGCACATTTTCGGCAACAGGGGCGTAACGGGGACCGTGAACACGGACATGACTCCTGAATTTGCTGCAAAACTGGGTGCAGCTTTCGCTGCGGCAGTGAAAAACAGGGGGATCATCGGGGTTTGCAGCGACGGTACACCGGCTGCGACGATGATAAGAAGCGCACTTGTTTCCGGACTGCTGTCAGCCGGGGCACATGTCAACGATTACAGGAAGATGCTTCTGCCGGCACTGAGATTCGCTGTCAGGTTCTGCAGGCTGGACGGCGGCATATACGCAGGAACATGCGGTGGAAGCGTGAAGCGACTGTCGCTGGATTTCATCGACAGTGCCGGAAGGAGCATAGACAGGTCCCTTGAGAGGAAGATCGAGTCCCTTTTTTGCAGGGACGATTTCGGAAGATGCGAAGCAGGAAACCTCAGGGGAGTGACGGAGATATCCGATTTCGGCGACTTTTACATGAAAAGCATATTGAGAGACATAAGGTCGGAAAGGCTGGATTTCAGGGTCGCCCTGAGGAGAGGATCCGACCATGTGACGGAGGCGGTGGCATCACTGCTGGCGGAAGCAGGATGCGCCGTGGAGATCGCGGATACCGGCGGGACGGATGACATGAAACAGTTCTGTGGATTCGTAAGGTCCGGTCGGTTCGATATCGGGGTATCCATAGGCGAGACATGCGAAAAAATGCTGCTGGTGGACGATGCAGGAAGGCTTGTCACCGAGGATATGTTCATGGCGCTCGTTTCAATGGTCGTACTCAGGAAAATAAGGGGCAGCACGCTGGTCGTCCCCATATCTGCGAGCCAGGTAATCGATAGGCTTGCTGAGAGATACCAGGGCAGTGTCATTCGGACCAGGACTGCAGCGAGGGATATCATGGCCGAACTGCTGGCAAGAGAGACAAAGGAAGAACTGGCTGAACAGTTCACCATGCACTTCGACGCCGCAGCAGGACTTGTGAAGCTGATGGATTTCATGAAAACTGAAAACACCAGCCTGCGCGAAATGGCTGACATGCTGCCCGAGATCCATATGCGCAGGAAGGAAGTGGAATGCGGCTGGGATGCAAAGGGAAGGGTCATCAGAAAGATAATACAGGAGCACTACGGGGGCAGGATGGAGATGCTCGAGGGGGTAAAGGTATACAACGACAAAGGATGGGTGTTAGTCCTGCCGGATGCTGAAAGGCCTGTCTGCAGCGTTATCGGAGAGGGCTTTACAGAAGAGTTCGCGGAGGAACTCACCAACATATATGCAAGGAAAGTCATGGAAATAAGCCGCAGCTGAAAAGGGGGCAAACCTTTCACTTGAAATCCCGCTGCTTAACAAGTAGAATTTAGTTAAGCGCGGATTTTTTCTTTATGGGAGTCGCTATGAACAAACGTGCCAGCCGTCATATTTCATTCATAGTGTTCTTGTTGCTGGGGATGCTCATGGCATGGCAGCTGAAAAGCACCCTCAACGCAAGAAGGGCTGCCGCTGCCAATGCACTGGACGCAAATATGCTGAGGGAACAGATAACGGAGCTTCAGCAGGACATCGAGGGACTCAGGGCGGCGATCGATGAAAACATAGCATTGCAGAATGAAATCATCAGGGAATATATAGAACTGCAGAACGACGACCGGATGAGCAGGGAATGGGAAGTCATAAAGCTGCATACCGGCCTGGTGGGGGTCGAAGGGCCAGGGATAACCATAACGCTTGATGACGCACAGGTAAGGGAGCCCGGTATGCCCTCCGGGTTTTTCATCATACACGACTTCGATATCAGGACCATACTCAACGATCTGAAAATCGCCGGCGCACAGGCCGTCGCAATCAACGGGGAACGTGTCGTGCCCATGAGCGAGCAGATCTGTGCAGGACCGACCATAATCATAAACGGCAACAGGTACCCGGTACCTTATGTCATAGAGGCGATCGGCGACCCTGATGAACTGTATGAAGCGATCAACACCAGCTTTAAAATATACGAACTGAGGCAGTTCAACATCAAGGTCGATATAAAAAAGACGGACAAAATACGGATATCCAAGTTCAGCGGTGCAGACAAGCTTGACAGGTTTATTTCCGGACTGGAGGTTGTCGAGAAATGAAAATAGCGCGCAATCTGGCGATGATGTTGGTTTGCATGCTGCTCGGAATAATGCTGGCGCTCCAGTACAGAAGCGTCAACTACAACCAGAGCATAGCCAGCCTTGAAAATAAAAGGTTGGAGGAACTGAAGGAAGAAGTTATCAGGCTCCAGAACCAGAAGAATGAGCTCCAGGAGAGATATCAGAAACTGGAAGAAGAAAACCAGACTTTTGCCAGGGTCAAGGCCGGAGACAGCGAAGCCGTACAGCAACTGAAGAACAACCTGCTGAAGGCAAGGATATTCGCAGGACTTGAAACAGTCAGGGGAGCAGGGATAATAATCACGCTGGACGACGACTACCCGTGGGCAGTGATGGATGCCCATATACTCGATGTCGTGAATGAACTCAGGGCCAGCGGTGCGCAGGCTATTTCCGTAAATGACGAAAGGGTAGTGGCGATGACGGAGATACGTTCGGCCGGAGATTACATCATGATAAACGGAAAGCAGCATAAGGCTCCCTTTACCATAAAAGCGATAGCAAATCCCAACTACCTGGAACGGGCCCTGATGATGATCGGCGGTGTAGTCGAAAACCTTGAAGGGGATGGGCTCAAGGTAAGCATCAAAAAATCCGACGAGATCATAATAAACAAATTTGTCGATGATGGCACTTCTATCAGGACAGACCTGCTGACCCCGGTGGAATGAGGACAGTCCCAAAGTAACCGGCATATTTTCCCGCTTCCATAATAAAATTTTAGAAGCAGGCAAATATGTCTTTTTGTTCATTTTCCGGGGGTCGTATCATGGGAGCTTGCAAAAAGAGCATGGTATCCGTGGGTGCACGGACAACTGCCGCGGTCATCGTTTTATGCCTTGCCGCGTTTATTCCAGGCTGTTCGGAGTCCAGCGCATACAATCCTGCACTGAGCGATCTTGGGGGCGTATATGCCAGCAGTTTCGAAGACCTGGACCTGGCTGTCGAGATCAGCGGAAGGCTGTCCGAGGAGGATGCGGAGACTGACGCCTTATATGCACAGGAAAACTGGGGCACATCCGATATTTATGCTGAAGTCCCGCAAAGCGGACAGGGCAGGGAAAGTGATACGACCGGGGACCCGGAAGGCTCAGCCGTTTATGCGGACGGGGGAACGGGCGGTAAACTGCTGAGGTGGGGCATATCCAGGAGGCCGGACAATCTGCCGCCAAAAGCTGATCCTGGCGCCCCGGAACTCCTTGAGAAATATGGCGGCGCATGGATTGGCGACACGGGAAAAAGCGTCATTTACCTGACATTCGATGAAGGCTACGAAAACGGCTATACTCCCCTGATACTCGATACCCTGGCAAAGCATAATGTCAAAGCTGTATTTTTCATAACGGGACCTTACCTGAAAGAACACCAGGACCTTGTTAGGAGGATGGTCGAGGAAGGCCATATCGTCGGGAACCATACCGTTCACCACCCAAGCCTGCCGACCCTCGACGACAGGCAGGCGGAAGAGGAGATACTGGGCCTCGAAAGGGCATTCCGCGAGAAATTCGGCAAAGGCATGGAGTTTTTGCGTCCGCCCAAAGGGGAGTACAGTGAAAGGACTCTCAGGCTGGCCAACGACCTGGGTTACTGCACCCTGTTCTGGAGCTTCGCATATGACGACTGGTATCGTGACAAGGTGAGGGGGCCGCAGTACGCATATGACATCGTTATGCGCAACCTGCACAATGGCGCAGTACTGTTGCTGCATGCCGTATCTAAGGACAATGCGCACGCTCTCGACAGCATCATAAAAGGCGCGGCGGAGAGGGGATACAGTTTCGGGGATCCGCGTGATCTGCTGCCGCAAGGGAAGGCTGGAGATGCAACCTATGGCGAGGAGTAACGCCGCAGGCAAAAAGGGGAACAAAAAGGCGGCCGGGAAGAAAAGCAACGATAAAAAAAGCGTGAAGGAAAAATTCACGGAAATGCTCGAACTCCCCAAGGACCTGGTCCTGGACCGTCCGAAACTGACCCTTGTAGGCAACAGGGATATGCTGATAGAAAACTACAAGTCTGTCCTGGAATACGACACCGGCGTCCTGAGGATAAACACGGGAACGGGGATGATCAGGATAACCGGTTCAGGCCTTTCGATAAGGGAAATCACTTCAGACGATATGGTCGTGTCAGGATCGGTCCGCTCAGTCGAGTTCATCGATGCGGGGTGAAATTCTTGCTGTTCAGGCTGTGGAATTATCTGCGCGGATATGTTATCATTATAGTCGAAGGTTTTTTCCTGGAGAAATTCATAAACATCTGCGCCAGGCGCGGGATACGCCTGTGGGATGTCAGGCTGCAGGCAGAGCGCCGCGTGACGGCGAAGACCGGCATCAGCGGGTTCAGGCTCATCAGACCTGTCGCCAGGAAGACAGGATGCAGGGTGAGGCTGCTGAAGAAAAGGGGCCTGCCGTTTGTGTTCAGCAAATATCGCAGACGGAAGGCATTTTTTGCAGGAGCTGTTTTGTTTTTTATATTGCTAAATGTGCTGGCTTCTTTCGTGTGGTGCATCGAGATCACCGGAAACGAGAAGCTGGACAGGGTTTTCCTTGAAAACGCGCTGGCAGCCAACGGCATAAGGACAGGAGTGCTGAAATACAGGATCGATACCCGCCGTGCCGTTGACAGGATGATGCTGGATGTCGGCAGGCTGTCCTGGATCAGTATAAGCATAAGGGGAACGAAGGTAAAGGTAGAGGTAAGGGAACGCGAGGACTTGCCGGAAATAGTGCCGAGGCATATACCATGCGATATCGTGGCGCAGAGGGACGGCATCATCAGGCAGGTAATCGCAAAGGAAGGTATCGAGACAGTATCGGAAGGAGATACGGTGAAAAAGGGCCAGGTGCTCATATCAGGACGTGTCCCGGTAAAGGGCGGAGAGCAGCACAGGCTCGTACACGCGATGGGGACCGTCATGGCAAGGACATGGTATGAGGGAGAGGCACAGGTCGAACCTGAGAGGACCGAGACGGTCAGGACCGGCAGGGTGATCAGGGACCATTCTCTGGTCCTGTTTTCAAAGGAGCTGGACCTGATACGGAAAAGGGTCGGGTTCAGTGAATATGTTTCCGAGGAATCGAGAAAAAAGCTCACCATTGGCGACGACCTGGTTTTCCCTTTCGAATGGGTGACGGTGAGCCACTATGAAGTGGTGAACCTGCAAGCCAGCATCAGTGAAGAGGATGCCAGGGAAACGGCGGCAAGGGAAGCATACAAAAAGGCCCTTGGACGTGTCCCGGACGGGGCCGAGATAATGCGTGAGAATATATATTTTACGGAACAGGACGGAAAGCTGACCGCGAAAGCTGTCCTGGAATGTATCGAAAATATAGGCAGACCCATTCGGATTGGAGGAAATTGATTGGACGAATCGGAAAAGACACTGGAACTTCAAAAGGTGGAACATGTCATTAGCCTGTTCGGGAATTTTGATGAAAACGTACGGATAATCGAGGAAAGCCTGAATGTGAGGATAATTTCGGGCGAAAGGGGCATCAGGATCACGGGAGACCCCGGGGATGTCGAAAAAGCTTATGCGGTCCTGGAGAAGCTGGCTTCCATAATCGAGCAGGGTGAGGAACTCACGAAGCAGAAGGTGCGTTACCTTGCAGATCTTGCCGCTGAAGGATCGATAGAAAGGATAACAGATTATTCTGACGATCACATATGCGTGACGGCCAGGGGCAGGCACATCAGGTCGAAGACCCATGGACAGAGGAAATATGTCCGGGCTATAAGGGACAATACGGTGGTGTTCGGCATAGGGCCTGCCGGCACGGGCAAGACTTTCCTCGCCGTGGCCATGGCGGTGAATGCGTTCAAGGACAAGCAGGTAAGCAGGATAGTATTGACCAGGCCAGCAGTCGAAGCCGGGGAAAAGCTGGGGTTTTTGCCCGGAGACATGCAGAACAAGGTCGATCCTTACCTGCGGCCGCTTTACGACGCGCTGCATGAGATAATGGGCGCCGAATCATACCATAAATACCTGGAGAAAGGCATGATCGAAGTGGCGCCGTTGGCTTATATGAGGGGGCGTACGCTGGATGACTCCTTCATCATCCTGGATGAAGCCCAGAACACGACGCCCGAGCAGATGAAGATGTTCCTGACGCGCATCGGGTTCGGATCCAAGGCGGTGGTCACCGGAGACATCACCCAGATAGACCTTCCACGGGACAAGAAGTCGGGCCTGAAGGAGGTCATAAAAATACTGGAGGATGTCGAAGGCATAGGATTCGTCTGGCTGACCGAGAAAGATGTAGTCAGGCACGAACTTGTCCAGAGGATAATAAAGGCGTATGATGAATATGATCAGAAAATGGGCTGATTGGGGGCTTCAATTTGAAAGCTGTCAAGGGAAAATCCCGAAGGAAAGCGCTTTCCGGCCTTAAAAACAAGGCGTTCCAGCGTTTCATCATCGGCCTTGTAACGGTCGCGGCGGCCGTCATCATCGTCGAAAACGGGGCGGCGCCGAAAAAGTACAGGCTGGAAGCAGGCGAGAGCTCAAAATACGACATCACGGCGCCGAGGGACATCGTAAATGTGCTGCTGACGGAAAAGCTGGCGGAAGAGGCCGCCGCGGGCGTGCCGCCGGTAATGATGAGACTCGATGACGTCCCGATCGATATAATCAATGCCGTGAACGAATGCCTGGATCTTATCGGTTCGACGAGGCAGAAAATGGACGGCCTGTATGGCCGGACCAACGGGATGGACGGCGAAAACTTTGCCGGTATTGCCGAACAGGAGGCCGAGGCAGTCGATTACCTGATGGTCAGGATGAACGGACTGGGGATATCTATATCCGCCAGTCACGCCGAATTCCTCCTGAAATCCGCGACCGACGAAGAGATCAGCAGGTTTGAAACGCTGCTGATAAGCACGGTAAGTGAAGTAATGAAATCAGAAGTCAATGCGGACAACCTTTCCCAAAAAACGGAATACATACAGAACGTCTTCCGGATCAGCGATCTTCCCCAGGAACTCAGGGATATCGGTGCCATCACGGTAAATGCGCTGCTCAGACCTAACAGCGTGATCGACGAAGAAGCGACGAGAGCCGCAAGGAACGAAGCATATGAAGCAGCGCTGGAGAATAAGCAGATCATACCGGAAGGAGCCAGGATAATCAGTTATGGAGATATCGTAACGGAAGACAAGCTGCAGGTCCTCCGGGAACTGAACCTGCTCGAGACGGGCGGTTTCGATTACAGGTTCGCTGCAGGGATACTTGCCGTCGTGCTTGCGCTGTCGTACCTGCTTATACAGTACATCAGGGTTTTCTGCAGCAAAGTGATACCAGGCACGAAGGAGACCATACTGCTGTGCGTCATCATCCTCCTCACACTGCTGTCGGCATGGCTCCTGAAACCTGTCAGCCCATTGCTGATACCGGTGTTCATAGCACCGATACTGATAACGATACTTCTTGACTTAAGGCTCGCCATAATAGTGAATGTGCTGCTTTCATTCGCTGCCTGGCTGATCACGAACGGAGATCAGCAGTTCATCTATATCGCCATTATAGGAGGGACTGCATCGGCCTTTATCGTCAGCGGCGCCAACCAGAGGAGCAGGCTTTCGATATCCGGCGTCGTTATAGCACTGATAAATTCACTGGTAGTCGTATGCATAGGACTAATGAATAAAAGCGACCTTCGGACCATAGCATACGATTCGGCCATGGTTTCCGTCAACGGCCTCCTTTCGGCGATATTCACCATAGGCGTGCTGCCCATTTTCGAAAGTATTTTCAATATCATCACTCCTTTGAAGCTGCTTGAGCTTGCAAATCCGAACCAGCCATTGATGAAAAGGCTGTTGCTGGAGGCTCCGGGGACATATCATCACAGCCTGATGGTAGGAAACCTGGCCGAAGCTGCCGCCGAAGCCATCAGTGCCAATGCACTGCTTGCCAGGGTGGGAGCATATTACCATGACGTGGGCAAACTCAAAAGGCCCGGATTTTTCAAGGAAAACCAACTGTCAGAAAACCCCCATGAAAGGATGACGCCGAATCTCAGCACGATGGTGATAACTTCGCATACCACCGACGGTGCCGAGATAGCCGAAAAATACAAGGTGCCTAAAGCTGTCAGGGATATCATAAGCCAGCATCACGGGACGACACTTGTGGCGTATTTCTACCACAAGGCTAAAAACGGGGAGCAGGGAGATAATATAAGGGAAGAGGACTACAGGTACCCGGGACCGAAGCCTGCCACCAAGGAAGCAGCAGTGGTCATGCTGGCAGACTCAGTGGAGGCTGCTGTCCGCTCTGCCGTTGATAAAACCGAGGGCAAGACTGAGACTATCGTCAGGAATATCATAAAAGACAAGCTGGACGACGGCCAACTTGACCTGTGCGATCTCACGCTGAAGGACCTGGATCTTATCGCGAAATCGTTCATGCATATTTTCAGCGGGTACTTCCATGAACGGGAGGAGTACCCGGAAGTAAGGGTCCGGAAGGAACCGGACAAGTCGGAGTGGGATCCCGTCGTGCAAAGGATATCAGGCGTGAAAAACACGGCGGTGCGCACAAGCGGAGATGGCCGGACGGAGCAGACGGGATCCGATACGCATACTGCCGCGGAGGAGGCTGGTGGAGTTGCGAAACAGCAGGCTCAGGAGCATCGATGATACGCTTGTTTATATTGAAAATGAGCAATCGCGCATCGATATAACGGAAGAACATGAAAACATGATAAGGAATACTGCAATGGAAAGCCTGAAGCAGGAAGGCATAGGAGTCGCCTGTGAGGTAGACATCCTTCTTACGGACGATGAGGCGATAAGACAGATAAATGCCAGGTTCAGGAACGTGGATGCACCGACCGATGTCCTGTCATTTCCGATGGCCAGCATGGAGAAGGGGAAGATAATCGATACAGGGAATGATTCCGACCCGGACGAAGGACTCCTGGTGATAGGAGATATAGTGATATCCGTGGAAACGGCAATGAGGCAGTCGGAGCAATACGGGCATTCCTTCGAAAGGGAGATTGCCTTCCTTACGGCCCACGGCATGTATCACCTGATGGGATACGACCATGAAGATGCACATGATGAGAAAGAGATGACTGAAAAGCAGGAGGCTGTCCTTGGTAAGCTGGGGTTAAGGAGAGCATGAAAAGCAGGAGCCTGATCGAAAGCTTCAATAACGCGATAAACGGGATCATTTCAACGATCAGAAGCGAGCGCAACATGAAGATCCACATCATTGCGGCGGTGCTGGTGCTGGGTCTGTCTCTTTTTTACGATCTTACGAGGGCAGAATTCCTGATAGTCTGCATCACGATCGCGCTCGTCATTATCTGCGAGTTGTTCAACACGGCGGTGGAAGTGCTTATCGATATGCTGGTCGGGATATACCATCCGAGGGCGAAGACGGTCAAGGACACGGCCGCCGGCGCCGTACTCATTTCCGCCGTGTTGTCGCTTGCCGTGGCATATTTCATCTTTTTCGACAGGGTAAGCACGAGCCTCGAATCCGGCATCGCAAGGATCAAGCAGGCTCCGATGCACCTTACCGTTATCGCCATCATACTTACGATGGCGGCGGTGCTGGTGCTGAAATTCGTGTTGCGGAAAGGTACGCCTTTCAGCGGCGGGATGCCGAGCGGGCATTCGGCCGTCGCTTTTTCCGCTGCAACAGCGGCCGCGCTTTACACGAACAATGCGGCTATAACGATTTTGTTCATAATAGTCGCTTTGCTTGTTGTACAGAGCCGGCTTGAGGGTAAAATACATAATGTGCCGGAACTGCTGGCAGGCGCGGTCATCGGTTTCCTTGTGACCTTGCTGTTGTTCCAGCTTTTATCATAGACAGTCTGACACGGCACAGGGAGGTATGGTATGTTCAAATCCGGATTCGTATCGATAATCGGGCGGCCAAATGTAGGCAAGTCGACGCTGACGAACAGGCTAATCGGCGAGAAACTGTCGATCATTTCCAGCAAACCGCAGACGACGCGGAATACCATCAGGGCCATAATAAACGATGAAGACAGCCAGATAATAATCATAGACACGCCGGGCATACATAAACCCAAAACGAAACTGGGCGAGTACATGGTCAGGCTGGCCGAGAGCACGCTCAATGAAGTGGATATAATACTGTTCCTCGTGGAAGCGACGGACAAGATCCCTGGCGCTGGGGACCTCTATATAGCAGAGCAGCTGAAAACTGTGAAGACACCGGTCATTTTGATAATAAACAAAATAGACCTCGTCAAAAAGGAAGAGTTGCCGGAGACGATAATGAACTTCTCGCAATTGCTGGATTTCAGGGCAGTTATCCCTATTTCCGCCACAAGCGGGGATGGAACGGACATAGTGACCGAAGAGATCAAAAAACTGCTGCCGGAAGGGCCGAAGTATTTCCCGGACGACGTGATAACGGACCAGCCGGAAAGGATGCTTGCAGCAGAGCTTATAAGGGAAAAGATACTGGAACTCGTTTCAGACGAGGTACCTCATGGCACCGGCATAGAAATCATAGCTTTCAAAGAACGTGAAGACAAAGAAATAATCGATATCGAGGCAAACATATACTGTGAACGCGAATCACACAAAGGCATCATCATAGGGAAACAGGGAGCAATGCTGAAAAATATCGGGACCCGTGCAAGGCTGGAGATGGAAAACCTGTTCGGCGCAAAAGTCTTTCTGAAGCTCTGGGTGAAAGTAAAGCCTGACTGGAGAAACAGCGCCGGCATGCTCAAAATGCTGGGATACCAATGATATGGCGTGTTCATGGCCCTGCAAATATTGCAAGTATACAACCCCTTTTTTGGAGAATGCTAATAACAGGAACTAAGGAAAAGGGGGATTGCAATGCTGAAGGATTTCGCCTGGAATACTTTTGTAAGTAAAGGGATCCTGGAGTCTTATATTTTCTACCGGGAAATAAAAGAGAAAGAAAGGGAAAGGGCTGCGGAGCAGAGGAGACTTGCCGAAGCCGAAGCTGCCACGAGTGCCGGCGAGTCGTAAGGCTTCCGGAACCTGGTGCTCCGCTCATCGGAAATGAGTTTTCTTAAAACCGAGGGGATAGTAGTAAGAGAGGTCAGCACCGGAGAAGCTGATAAAATAATCACCATATTGACCAGGGGACAGGGCCGCATATCTGCTCTCGTGAAGGGCGGAAGGCGGCCCAGGTCCAGGCTTTCTGCCGGTTCACAGGTTTTTTGCTACAGCGATTTCGTCCTCTACAGGGGGCGTGAATTGTACAGTGTAAACAGTTGTGAGGTCATAGAGCCATTCTACGGGATCCGTGATGATATCGCAAAACTTACATACGCAGCCCATTTTACGGATATAGTGCTTGAACTGATACAGGAAAACCAGCCTGCGCCAAAACTGCTCAATCTATTCCTCAACTCGCTGCATATGCTTGCGCGGTCATCCAGGGAACCCGACCTGATAACCTGTATTTTTGAACTGAGAGCCGTATCCATCGCAGGGTTTGCGCCACATGTACAGGCATGCATGGCCTGCGGCGCCGCCCCTGAAAAGTACTATTCGTTCAGTTTCCGTGACTGCGGTTTTTTATGTGACAGGCCGGGCTGCATCAGGCACGACGGCGCCGCCTTGCCGCTCTCCGTCGGAGCGTCCAGGGCGATACAGCATATCGTCTTTGCGCCGGTTAAAGAGTTGTTCAGTTTTGGTCTGTCACGGGAAGTGCTCGACGAAGTCGTCCGGATCACGGGGCGATACCTGCGGGAAAGGCTGGAAAGGGAGTTTACGAAGCTTGACTTTTTGAAGAATATCTAATGGGGACATTCCTTTGCCAGGAAGCAGTGCTACGAGGTCGAGGGATGTCTGCGCAATCAAAAAACCCACCTGTTCGTCAGGTGGGTTTTACCTGGTGCGGTCGATGGGACTTGAACCCATACGGTTGCCCATACGCCCCTCAAACGTACGCGTCTGCCAGTTCCGCCACGACCGCGTCTTCCGGCTCCTGTCCGGGCCGACAAAACTTATTATACTAACATCAGCATGCAGTGTCAATAGCTCTGGACAAAAAACATAGCTCCGCCTGCAGGATCACGAAAGAGGGGTGACAAAATCCCAGGCAGTATGGTGCACCAGGAAGGGCGGCATGTATTGAATTATCGTCCGGCTATTGATAGAATAAGTTATGATTTATTGCCGGAACTGTGCCTGCCTTATTGCGGGGACACAAGTCGATACTGGAAGGAAAGAGGTTAACAGATGGCTGGGATTTTTGGTTTTTTCGATTTTACCAAACCGGGGCCGGGCGTTCCGAAGGACGCGCCACCAAAGCATCCGTTCATAGTGTTTTTCGAGATATTGCAGAGAAAATTCTGGAACTTCGTTAAAATCAACCTTATGTTCCTGTTTTTCAACCTTCCGGCTTTCCTTGCCGGGATGTTCGTCATGCTTGGTTTCTTCCCGCACATAATACCGGATGCCCTGGATAGCCCTGAAGGCATATTCAGTGATATGATGATGAAATTAGTCCTGCTGACGGTCATCATGTGTGTCCCGATGATCACGACAGGACCTGCGCAGGCGGGGTTTACGTATATACTCAGGAATTACTCGCGGGAAGAGCATGCATTCATATGGGGAGACTTTAAGGATGCGGCCAGATCGAACTTCAGGCAGAGCCTGATCGTGGGTACGATCAATTTCATCGTGACATTCCTGACTATCATGTCCATAAGGGCTTACTGGATATTGATCGACATCGGCCAGATACAGGGAACGGTAGGACTGGTCGGGCTTGCCGTCATGTTCCTGATGCTGCTGCTGTTTGCATGCATGAATATTTATATTTATCAGCTAATGGTGACATTTGAACTGACCCTGAAACAGTTGTACAAGAACGCACTTATACTCGCGATCGTCAGGTTTATCCCAAATCTATTGATACTGCTTCTGACAGCGTTCATCGTCTTCCTTTCCTTCGGGCTCATCTTCCCGTTCAACCCGCTGATCGGACTGGTGCCGTATTTGTTCCTGTTAGTGAGCCTGACAGGTTTCATCATTAATTTCTATGCCTGGCGCACGATCAGGAAATACATCATTTCGCGCATTGAGGAAGAAGATGATGATGATGAGGGCGAAGATGAAGAGGACGATGACGAAGACGCCGACGACGATGAAGGCGATGATGAAGGCAGCGGAAATGACAGCGGAGATGCCGGCATTGGCGGAAACGGAAGGGGCAAAGATCAGGATCCGGGCACGGATACAGGAGCTGGTGCAGGAGTAGTGGGTGAAGACGGCATCACAAGGTACTTCTGAGAAATGCCGGGAACGATGGCGGGTTACAGGCCAAATTCCCCTGATATGGCATTTCTTGCCCTGTCCACGTCTTTTTCGTATATCAGGTAAGAAATTTCTGTTTCCGAAGTCGTGACCAGCTTGATTTCAACGCCTTCGTCGGCAAGTGCCGAGAATGCCCGTGCGGCGACACCGGGCATGTTTTTCATGCCTTCGCCGTAAACCTGCAGTTTCGTATTATCTGCGTCGACTTCGACCCGGATGTCTTTCCCGGCCGACTTGAAGCTGTTGAGCACGCTGAGCGCATCGACGAGCCTGTCCGCAGGAAGACTGAACGAAATCGTTATGTTGCCCCTGTAAGGCGGGGACTGACTGATCATGTCGATATTTATGCCTTTTTGCGCAACAGCGCTGAAAATATCGGCAAGCAGCCGTGTGTCGCAGTGGAGACTATGGATAGTCACCAGGGCGACGTTGTAGGTGACGGCGATATTCGAAACGGGAGTGCCTGACATGATATTACCTCCTGTATCCCGGCTATTCCCGGCCGACAAGATCGCTCATGCCGTACATGCCGGGTTTTTTGCCTATTATGAACCTGGCGGCGCTCAGTGCGCCCGTGGCGAATATTTCCCTTGACAGCGCGGTGTGCTTTATCTCGATTATTTCATCGTTGCCGGCGAAAATGACAGAATGTTCGCCGACGATCGTCCCGCCGCGTATGGCGTGTATGCCTATTTCGTTCCTGCTCCTTTTCTTCCTTCGCGAATGCCTGTCATATACATATTCGTGTTTCTGTTCCAGCACGGAGTTGACCGCGTCTGCAATGGCGAGTGCCGTTCCGCTGGGAGCGTCGATCTTGAGGTTGTGATGCTTTTCAACTATCTCGATGTCGAAATCGGCCTGCAATAGCCTGGCAGCTTTTTTGACCAGCCCGATAAGGAGGTTTATGCCCAGCGACATGTTTGCCGAGTAAAAAACAGGTATGCTTTCAGTTGCTTTGCCCAGCAGCCTGGTCTGGACCTGTGACAGGCCGGTCGTGGCGATAACTGCGGGTATCTTCCGTGTCACCGCGAAGGCCAGCAGTGTTTCAAGGGCCGCGGGATTTGAAAAATCGACCAGGACGTCGGGCATTATCGTGCACCTTTCCAGGTCGGTAAATACCGGGTACGGGTTCCTGCCGGCATCTGCCATGTCATACCCGGCGATTATGGCGAGATCGTCGTATTTTTCTGCCTTGCGCGTGATCACCTGGCCCATTTTTCCGTTGCAGCCGCTCAGCAGTATCTTTATCAATGTGTACACATCCTTTTCCGGGCAGCGGGGAACTGCCTTGTTCCTGAAGACAGTCCCCGGGACTGCCGTGATATTTTTAAGAAGGGTCCGGCTTCATATCAGGCCGTAATCCTTCATTGCCTTCCTGAGTATTTCCCTGTTTTTGTCGCTCATTTCCACCAGGGGCATGCGGCACCTGCCAACACCCATACCCATGAGGTTCATTGCCTCCTTGACCGGGATGGGGTTGACCTCGACGAACAGTGCCCGGATGAGCCCGAGCGATTTCAACTGGATCTTCCTGGCGGTTTCCAGGTCTCCCGACAGGAAAGCCGTTACCATGTCGTGGGTGTCGCGGGGAATTATATTTGCCATTACGGAAATGACACCTTTCCCGCCAAGGGACAGCAGAGGCAGTACAAGCGCATCTTCGCCCGAATATACCGCGAAATCGTCACCGCAGCGGTATATTATCTCTCCGGCCTGGTTCAGGTTGCATTCCTTTATCGCAACTATATTATCTATCTCTGCCAGCCGGACCACGGTATCAGGATCGATGTTCAGGTTGGTCCTCGACGGCACGTTGTACAGTATCACAGGTATGCCTATACTTTCCGCGATGGCCCTGAAATGCCGGTACAAACCTTCCTGAGTGGTTTTATTGTAATACGGTGTGACGCTCAGTATCGCGTCGGCACCGACTTCTTCAGCGCGTTTGCTCAGGTGCACCGCATGCCTGGTGTCATTGCTGCCGGTACCGGCGATAACGGGGACCCTGCCGTTGACTTTCCTGACCGCATACGCGATGACCTCGATATGTTCGTCATCGGGCATGGTCGAAGCCTCGCCGGTGGTCCCGCATATTATGATGGCATCGGTATTTTCCCTTATCTGGAATTCTATGAGCTCACCGAGTTTCCCGAAATCCACTCCGTTATCTGTGAAGGGGGTTACGATTGCAACGCCTGATCCTGTAAATATGGGTTTTCTCATTTCCTGACCTCCTTCATGGTATCCTGCCGGACGATCTCACAGCCATCCTTCGGCCTTGAGGAGCTCGGCCGTAAGTATGGCGCCGCCGGCTGCACCCCTGATCGTATTGTGGGAAAGGCAGGTGAACTTGTAGTCGAACAGTGTGTCTTCGCGAAGCCTTCCCACGGCGATACCCATCCCGTTCTCAATGTCCCTGTCAAGCTTCGTCTGTGGCCTGTCGGGCTCTTCGAAATAGGTTATGAACTGTGCAGGCGCGCTGGGAAGTTTCAGTTCCTGGGGTTTGCCCCTGAATTCCTTCCAGCATGCTATTATCTCGTCTTTAGAAGGCTTTTTCCTGAAAGTGACGTATACTGCCGCCATATGGCCGTCAGAGACGGGCACCCTGTAGCACTGGGCAGAAATAGCGGGGCCAGAGGCCGGCTTTATCACGTTGCCTTCGATGGTTCCCCAGATCTTGAGGGGTTCCTTTTCGCTTTTTTCTTCTTCGCCGCCGATGTAGGGTATGACATTGTCGACTATCTCAGGCCATTCGCTGAAGACTTTTCCGGCTCCCGAGATTGCCTGGTAAGTCGCTGCAAGTACTTTCTCAGGCCCAAACTGCATGAGTGCGTGCACAGGCGGCACATAGCTCTGGAGCGAGCAGTTGGATTTTACGGCGATGAAGCCCCTTTTCGTACCGAGGCGTTTTCTCTGTTTTTCGATGATCGCCGTGTGCTGCGGGTTTACTTCGGGGATTATCATAGGAACGTCTTCAGTGGATCTGTGCGCCGAGTTGTTCGAAATTACCGGTATCTCGGCACGGGCATAGTTTTCCTCCAGTTCTCTGATCTCTTCCTTTTTCATATCGACCGCGCAGAAGACCAGGTCGACTTCGTCCGCTATCTTTTTTATGTCGGCGGCGTTCATCACTGTTATGTTCCTTACGCTTTCCGGGATCGGGATGTCCAGTTTCCAGCGCCCTTCGACAGCCTTCTCATATGGAAGTCCTGCCGATCTTTCGCTGGCGCCGATAGCCGTTACCCGGAACCAGGGATGGTTTTCCAGAAGTGTGATAAAACGCTGTCCTACCATTCCGGTCCCACCGATTACTCCTGCCCTGAGTTTTGAGTCCATAACGATACCTCCCTGAATAATAAAACTGCTGGCGAAGCGCCAACAGTCCCTATTACCCCCAAAGCCTGCCTGAAAGCCAGGCCTTCAAGGACTGATAGCGCTCCATCATTTCCTGATGACAGTTGCAAGGCTGTTCGCCATTGCACCCAGGACCTGGTCCGGCAGGGGACCATATCCTTCGGCGCTTCTGCCTTTCGCTCCGCATCATCGGTACCTGCTGCCTAATACGGGGTTACTTATCAGAAGCGCGCCTCTATCAATCCGTATTCAGATGTCAGTTGAAGAAGCTTTAACTAATAATAACATCCGTATAGCGTGTTGTCAAACATTTTCAGCCGCAACTTATGCACTTATGTTACAGAAATATTAAAATTATATGAAAAATGCGGCATAGAGGTCGAAACAGAAGGAAGAACGGCTGGTCATGTCGAATTCAAATGTACGAAACCAATAAAGTGTTCACCAATGAAGAGGAGATAACATGAAAAGAAACGTTATCGGAAAAATTGCCGGGATCCTGGCTGCAACAGTATTGCTCACAACTGCATTCACAGCCGACGTGAAGGCGGGGGATGCGTCTTCTGCGAACGAGGAGCTTATCAGGGTAGGCCTTTATTACAAAGGCGGTTCTGTCAATACTGCCCAGTCCGTTTTCGATGTTTCGGCCCAATCCGGCATTATGGCGGGTTTTGTCAAGGAAGACGGCAAATTCGTGGAGATATACAGGTTCAACAGCCCATCGACTGTTTATGTCCGGAAGGATGCTTATTACCATACCAGCGGGACAGGTCTCAGGGAATTCAGCGGGAAATCTTCAGAGGCTACCGGAAAGAAATTCGGTCCTTACCATGTAAAGATAGGCGGGGACTACCCGGACGCTGCTTCTGCAATGGAAAGCGTACTGGCATACCGTCAGACAGGCATAGACGCCTACATCGCATATAATGACGCCTGGCAGGTATGGACCGGGTTCTGTATCGATGGGGCCGAAGCGGAGGCGTTGGCCGGGGACCTGGAAAAGCTCCTGCGTGAGACAGGATTCGTGATAATAGGGCCTTCTTCCGACAGGGTGGTGGTCACCGATGGGCAATTCCAGGCGCTGTGCGTCTTTGGCAGCAAAAAATATCACCTGCAGTTGAGGCCGGTACCCGGAAGCGATCCTGCCGTGATCAACATCAAGGGGAAACCATACAGGGGATCGGTCGAGGTAAAGAGACTACCGGGCAGCGATATGTCGGTGATAAACGTAGTTACGATCAGGGAGTACCTGTACGGCAACGTGCCTCCTGAAATAGGAGGGAGGTCACCGGTCGAGGCATTGAAAGCACAGGCCATCGTGGCAAAGATGTATGCGCTCAACAACAGGGGCAAACACGGAAGTTCAGGGTTCGACCTGTGTGCAACGACCCACTGCCAGGTCTACAAGGGCTACAGCGTAGAGGTGGCCGAATGCAACAAGGCGATAGATGAAGTGTATGACAAGGTGATCACGTACAACGGCAAACCGGTCGAACACGTATATTATTTCGCTTCCGGCGGCGGGAGCACGGAGGACGTGCGGAATGTCTGGGGATCATCATACCCGTATCTTGTAAGCGTCAGGGATGAATATGAAAAAATATACACATGGACAAAGACGCTGCGTGCGTCGGACATACAGGCACTGTTCCCGGAACTCGGAAAGATCCTTGGAATAACGATAACACGTACCGCTCCAACGGGTAGGGTGACCCAGCTGGCAGTCACCGGTACCAGCAGGGGAGAACCTATGTATTTCACCAACGAACGGTGCAGGACGGTTTTCGGGCTCGACAGCCAGCTCTACACGATAACTACGGATGCCGACGTATATATAGCAGGCCTCTCAGAGATCCCGGCACAGCCGCCCGCGGACCTTCAGAGCGAAAAGGGCGGACAGGAAGGGGATATAATAAATGAAGGGACCGGGAACGAGGCGATCCCAGGTCCGGAAAAGGGAGCGGAAAACGCAAAGGACAATACCCGGGATCCCCAGGCCGAGGCGGAAGCAAAGGCTGATGCGGACAGTGAGGGCCAGGTATCTGACAGCCAGCCGGGCACGGAAAGCGGCGGAGATGCTGCAGCCGGAAAAGACGGACCCGGAAAGGCGGAAGAAAAGAAGGCAGCATCGACTGCCGTAGTGGCTCCTGTGGCAACAGAGCCTCTAAAAACCCAGCTTGGCGGCAAAAAAGTCGTCACTGCTTCAGGTGTCAAATCCGTTACGGGCGTCAACAACAAGGTGACCGTCATCGGTGCGGACGGCGCTGTCAGCAAGGCGGCGGTCGTTCCTGAGACTTATACTTTTACCGGGAAGGGCTGGGGACATGCCGTCGGGATGAGCCAGGAAGGCGCCATAGGGATGGCGAAGGCCGGAAAGACATACGAGGAGATAATAATGCACTATTTCCAGGGGACGAAAGTCGAGTAGTTCCCGCAGAAGAATAAACATGTTGTAAAATGGCCCGAATTATAGTATTATTTGCTGGATGACCAAAGAAGGCTGCATTGTCTGCAGCTTTTTCTTTCGGTCGTCCGGCAGTGCAGGTGTCCGGATAAATGCAGGTTATTTGCGGAAGATAATGTATGCAGCATGAAAAATAACGGAACCGTGAGGAAACATGAAAACGAGCGATTTTTACTATGAACTGCCGCAGGAACTCATAGCCCAGGAACCGCTCGGGGACAGGAGCAGCTCAAGGCTGCTGGTGCTCGACAGGAAAAGTGGGAAAATAGAACATCGGGTTTTCAGGGATATCAGGGAGTACCTGGAACCAGGCGACTGTCTCGTCCTCAATGATACAAGGGTGATGCCGGCAAGGCTGCTCGGCGTGAAGGAGGATACCGGCGGCAACATCGAATTCGTGCTGATGAAGCAAATCTCAGCCGATATATGGGAGGTAATACTCAAGCCCGGAAAGAGGGCAAAGCCCGGCGCCAGGTTCGTTTTCGGAAACGGCCTGCTCAGGGCAGAGATCCTCGACGTAGTCGAAGGCGGTAACCGTATCGTCCGGTTCGAATACGAGGGGATATTCCAGGAGGTCCTCGACAGGATCGGCATAATGCCGCTCCCGCCTTACATTACAAAAAAACTCGAGGATCCCGAAAGGTACCAGACGGTATACTCCAGATATACCGGATCGGCTGCGGCGCCGACGGCCGGGCTCCATTTTACAAAAGAACTACTGGAAGAACTGGTCCGCAGCGGCATATACACAGCGTACCTGACGCTGCATGTCGGCCTTGGTACATTCAGGCCGGTAAAGACGGAAAATATCGAAGAGCATGTCATGCACTCCGAGGTATATTACCTGGGCAAAGAAGCTGCTGATACGATCAACAGGGCCAGGACTGAAGGCGGCAGAATAATCGCCGTTGGGACGACCAGCTGTCGTGTCCTTGAAACTGTGGGCTCTGAAGATGGCACGGTCAGGCCGGCGTCAGGATCGACCGACATTTTCATTTATCCTGGTTACAGGTTCAAGGTGATGGATGGACTGATCACCAATTTCCACCTGCCGGAGTCCACGCTCCTGATGCTGGTCAGCGCATTTGCAGGCAGGGAACGGATACTGGAGGCGTACAGGATCGCTGTGGAACAACGCTACAGGTTCTTCAGCTTCGGCGATGCCATGTTTATAAAGTGATATTTTGTGATAATAATTTCAGCAGGTGAGCAAATGTCAGCTATAAGATTTGAACTTATAAAAAAGTGCAAACAGACCGGGGCAAGGCTCGGAATAGTACATACACTCCACGGGTCATTCGAGACTCCGGCGTTCATGCCTGTGGGTACGCAGGCCACTGTCAAGTGCATGTCGCCTGATGAACTTAAGGATATCGGGGCCGGGATAATACTGAGCAATACGTACCACCTGTATATGAGGCCGGGCAGCGACCTGGTGCGCGAAGCAGGCGGCCTGCACAGGTTCATGAACTGGGACAGGCCGATACTTACGGACAGCGGCGGATTCCAGGTCTTCAGCCTGAGTGACCTGAGGGATATAAAGGAAGAAGGCGTGACGTTCAGGTCGCATATCGACGGTTCAAGGCATGTGTTTACGCCTGAACTTGCGATTAAGATACAGAACGACCTTGGTTCTGACATAATAATGGCATTTGATGAATGCATACCATACCCGGCCGACCATGAATATGCGAAAAAATCGATGGAAAGGACCACCAGGTGGGCCGAAAGGTGTAAAGCGGCCCACAAGGATACTGAGAGGCAGGCTTTGTTCGGCATCGTCCAGGGCGGTGTGTACGAGGACCTGAGAGTGCAGAGCGCAAGGGACCTCATCAGGCTGGACTTCCCTGGATATGCCATAGGCGGGCTCAGTGTAGGTGAACCGGCGCAGGACATGTACAGGATCCTGGAATGTACGGTCCCGCTGCTTCCGGAGGACAGGCCGAGATACCTGATGGGCGTCGGGAGCCCTGATTATCTTAT
>Ga0209537_1001422_pt1 | contig 27012 bp, 23 predicted proteins | sample BioPla4DNA1_FD_187698 | JGI IMG/M metagenome (GOLD analysis project Ga0209537, IMG submission 187698) | Biogas fermentation microbial communities from Germany - Plant 4 DNA1 (SPAdes) (version 2) | ecosystem: Engineered > Bioreactor > Anaerobic > Digestate | place: Bielefeld, North... | reverse complement strand
ATTGACGCGGCCGGATGCTATGTGCTGCCGGGTCTCGTTGATGCCCACTGTCATTTGCGCGATCCGGGCTTTGAATATAAGGAGGACATTGTATCCGGAACAAGAAGCGCGGCTATCGGCGGATTTACGTCAGTCGCGTGCATGGCGAACACAAACCCCGTTGCCGACAACAAGGCGGTTATCGGATATATAACGGATAAGGCGCGCAGGGAAGGGGCAGTGCGCGTTTTTCCCATTGGTGCGATGACAAAAGGGCTTAAGGGTGAAGAACTGGCTGAAATAGGGGAAATGAAGCAGGCAGGCATCGTCGGCGTGTCGGATGACGGCCGCTCGGTGGAAAACTCAGCGGTAATGAAAAAAGTCATGCAGTACGCAAACATGTTCGGTGTATCAGTCATCTGCCATTCGGAAGATTCAAGGCTCGCGGAAGACGGCTCGATGAATGAAGGAGCACTTTCCACAATAATGGGTCTGAGAGGAATACCGGAAGCATGTGAAGAGATTATGATAGCAAGGGATCTTATTCTTTCCGAATATCTTAATATCCCCGTTCACATCTGCCACGTATCAACGGCTCTCGGCGTAGAACTGATAAGAAACGCTAAACAAAGAGGCGTGAAAGTAACGGCTGAAACATGTCCCCACTATTTCACGCTCACCGAAAAAGCCTGTGAAGGATTTAACACCCTCGCTAAGGTAAACCCGCCGCTTAGGACCGAAAAAGATGTCGAAGCGATAATAAACGGCCTTTGCGACGGCACCATTGATATAATTGCGACCGATCACGCCCCTCATCATGAAGATGAAAAGAACGTAGAATTCGATAAAGCGGCTTTCGGAATTGTCGGGTTTGAGACCGCGTTGCCGCTGGCATATACGGCGCTTGTAAAAACAGGGCGTCTCGATATTCGGCAATTGGCTGAAAAGATGTCGATAAACCCTTCGGCAATGCTGAAAATTGACAAAGGGGAACTGAAAGAAGGAAAAACGGCCGATATCACTGTTTTTAACCCTGAAGAAAAATATACGATCGACACAACAAAGTTCGTTTCAAAAAGCAAAAATTCGCCTTTCCACGGTTATCCCGCATACGGAAGGGTAACGGCGACAATTGTCGAAGGCAGGATAGTCGTTAAGGACGGGAAACTTAATATATGACTTGTCATAGATTAAATCATTGAAGGAAGGAAATAAATCATGTTTATTGACAGGATGCTGGAGAAAATAATAGAAAAGCGCAACCCTTCGGTTATGGGTCTTGACCCGTTGATTGAATATGTGCCGCCGTCGATAAGAGAAAAATATTCGCTTATTTTCGGCAATACTTTGAAGGCCTGCTCGGAGGCCATCCTCGAATTCAACAAACGCCTTCTCGACGCGGTTTGCGATATTATTCCGGCTGTAAAACCGCAGTCGGCGTATTATGAGATGTACGGTTCCGAGGGAATCCGGGCGCTCATTGAGACGATACGATATGCGAGGGAAAAGGGTTTTATAGTGATTGTCGACGCGAAAAGAAACGATATAGGCTCAACATCAGCGGCGTACGCGTCGGCGTATCTGGGGCAAACCGATATCGGCAGCGATGTGCCTCAGCGTGTTTTTGATGCCGATGCGCTTACTGTAAACGGCTATCTTGGAATAGACGGAATAAAGCCGATGCTTGAATGCTGCGCTAAATACGGGAAAGGTATTTTTGTACTTGTAAAAACATCAAACCCTTCATCGGTTCAATTACAGGACATCGTAACGGACGACGGAAGAAAGGTGTACGAGGTAATGTCCGATCTTGTCAGTGATTGGGGAGCGAATATAGTGGGAAAACACGGGTATTCTTCGGTAGGTGCGGTTGTAGGGGCTACATGGCCTGACCAGCTTAAAGATTTGCGCAGAAGGATGCCCCACACTTTTTTCCTTGTTCCGGGGTACGGCGCGCAGGGAGGAAGCGCCGCCGACGTCGCGGCCGCATTTGACCCGAACGGGCTCGGTGCTGTGATAAACGCTTCAAGAAGCCTGATGTGCGCGTATAAGCTAGACAGGTGGAGCAAATTGTTTACGCATGAAGAATTCGCGGACGCGTGCCGTGAAGAGGCGCTGAGGATGAAAAAAGAACTTGAAAGCATTATATAACGCGAAATACAGCATTGGAGGATAAATATGCCGTTAAGAAACGATGTAAAAAAGGCTATGGTTATCGGTTCCGGACCGATTGTAATCGGCCAGGCGGCAGAGTTCGACTATGCCGGTACCCAGGCCTGCAGAGCGCTTAAGGAAGAGGGCATTGAAGTTGTTCTTGTCAACAGCAACCCCGCAACGATAATGACCGATTCAAACATCGCCGACAGGGTGTATATCGAGGCGCTCAACAGTGATATTATAAAAAAAATAATAATTAAAGAGAAGCCTGACAGTATTCTGCCTACGCTTGGCGGGCAAACCGGACTGAATATTGCGATGGAACTGGCCGAAGAGGGATTCCTTGATTCTATGGGAGTAAAACTTCTGGGAACGGGAACCGAAGCTATTAAGATGGCTGAAGATCGCCAGTCATTCAAGGATACAATGCAGCAAATAGGAGAGCCGTGCATTCCCAGCAAGGTTGTAGGTACGGTGCAGGAAGCGCTTGAATTCGCGGACGAAATACAATACCCCGTCGTTGTGCGTCCCGCATATACGCTCGGAGGAACGGGAGGCGGCATCGCTGACAATGAAGAACAACTCCGTGAAATATCCGCAATCGGTTTGAGGCTCAGCAGGATACATCGGATACTTGTCGAAAAATGCATTTCAGGCTGGAAAGAGATAGAGCTTGAAATGATTAGGGATTCAAAGGGGAATGTAATAACAGTCTGCAGTATGGAAAATGTCGATCCTGTCGGCATTCATACCGGAGACAGCATTGTTGTCGCTCCTGCCCAGACGCTGACCGATGAAGAATACCGGATGCTGCGCAATGCGGCGATAAATATAATTAAGGCGTTGAAAATAGAAGGAGGCTGTAACATCCAGTTCGCCCTGCACCCGGAAAGCCTTGAATATGCGATAATTGAAGTAAATCCGAGGGTAAGCCGTTCATCTGCGCTGGCTTCAAAAGCAACCGGTTATCCGATTGCAAGGGTCGCAACGAAAATAGCAATCGGATACAGTCTTGATGAAATAACAAAAAATACGGACGGATCGGGTGGGTGCTTTGAACCGGTTATTGACTACATTGTCGTCAAGATCCCGAAGTGGCCTTTCGATAAATTCGTAAACGCAGAACGCAAACTGGGCACTCAAATGAAAGCGACCGGAGAAGTAATGGCTATAAGTGATTCTTTTGAGGCCGCTTTTATGAAAGCGCTGCGCTCTTTGGAACTTAATACTTACACACTGAAGCAGAACCGTTACCTGGAATGGAGCACTGACGATATTCGCAGAAAGCTTAACGATATCGACGATGAGAGGGTGCTCGTTATTGCGGAAGCCCTTCGCAGGAATATTAATATAAAAGATATTCATGAAATAACCAAAATTGATTTGTTCTTCCTGCAGAAATTTAAAAACATAGTTGATATGGAAGAGACCCTTTCAAAGCGCAGCATTGATACGCTGGACAGGGAACTGCTGTTGAAATCTAAAAAAATGGGAATTACCGACAATATTATAGCGATGTTTACTGGCAGCAGCAAAAAGGACATAGAAAAAAAGCGCGGGGAGTGGGGCATAAAAGCCGCATATAAGACGGTTGACAAATGCACCACTGCATTTAAAGCCGCCGCTCCGTATTATTATTCAACTTACGATACAGAAACCGGAGTTTTTCCCGACGATGCAAAAAAGGTGCTCGTGCTCGGATCGGGCCCTATCCGTATCGGGCAGGGGATTGAATTTGACTACTGTTCTGTTCATTCGGTATGGGGTCTTAAGGAAGAGGGATATAAAACAATTATCGTAAACAATAATCCTGAAACGGTAAGTACGGATTTTGACACTGCCGACCGGTTGTACTTTGAGCCGCTGACTCCCGAGGACGTCGCGAACATAATTGAAATCGAAAAACCCGACGGGGTTATTGCGCAGTTCGGCGGGCAGACCGCGATAAAGCTGACGAAATCGCTTCATGAGCTTGGCGTAACAATATATGGAACCGAAGCGAAATACGTCGACGCGGCGGAAGACAGGGAAAAGTTCGATTCGATACTTGAAGAGCTTAAAATACCGCGCCCGAAGGGAAAGACCGTTTTTACCGCCGAGCAGGCGCTTGAGGCCGCGAATTCCCTCGGCTACCCCGTGCTTGTGCGCCCTTCGTACGTCCTTGGCGGCAAAGGCATGGAAATTGCATTCAGCGACAATGACATAATAGAATTCATCGAAATAATTAACCGCGAGGAACAGGAACACCCTATTCTTGTTGACAAGTACCTCGCCGGAATAGAGCTTGAAGTAGACGCGATCTGCGACGGAAAAAACATCCTTATCCCGGGCATAATGGAACATCTTGAACGTGCCGGCGTTCACTCGGGGGACAGCATATCGATTTACCCGCCACAGGACATCAGCAAAAAGGTAAAGGACAGGATTGTCGAATACACCGAAAAGCTTGCGCATGCACTTCATGTTGTCGGGATGGTTAATATCCAGTTTGTCCTGCATAATGACGAATTGTATGTAATTGAAGTGAACCCGCGCTCGAGCCGCACAGTTCCGTATATCAGCAAAGTTACCGGGATACCGATGGTAAGCATCGCAACGCGGATTATGATGGGCAGAAGCTTAAAAGATTTTCCATACGGTACCGGGCTTTACAGGGAATCCGGGTATGTCGCCGTAAAAGTCCCCGTTTTTTCGTTTGAAAAACTGCATGATGTAGATATAAGCCTCGGCCCGGAGATGAAATCGACAGGAGAAGTGCTCGGAATAGCCAAAACCTTCCATGAAGCACTGTATAAGGGCATTATTGCAGCCGGCATAGAAATCCCGAAACCGGGAGCGGGGATACTGTTTACGGTAAGAGATACCGACAAGCCTGAACTTATACCGCTCGCAGAGAAGTTTGAGAAGCTTGGTTATGTTCTCTACGGAACCGGAAATACTGCGAACTATTTGAATAAGCACGGCATAGCCACTAATGCGGTGAAAAAAATAAGCGAAGGCTCTCCGAATCTTTTAGATATGATTGATGAGGGAAAAATAAAGCTGATAATAAATACCCCGACGCGCGGAAGGGAGCCGCGGCGCGACGGTTTCAGAATTCGCAGGAAAGCGGTTGAAAGCTCGATACCGTGCCTTACATCTATGGATACCGCATACGGCATAATGAAGTGCATGCTGCTTAACAAACAGCCGAAGGATATGGATATTGTCTGTCTTGATGAGATTACCTGACGGCGGGAATATCGAGATAGACAACTGTTCCGAAACCGGATTTGCTTCTGAGTTTAATGCCGTATTCTTCACCGTACATCAGTTTAAGTCTTTTGTTTGTATTAAATAAACCTATATGTTCGGTATAATCTCCTTTTTCCTTCAGCTTTTCCCGGATATCTTTCAACCTTGCGGGTTCTATTCCTATTCCGTTGTCTATAATTGCAATTTTTATTATTCCGTTGTTTATTTTTATTTTTATTTTAATATAACTGGGGCTTACTTTTTCCTTTATTCCGTGATAAATGCTGTTTTCGATAAAAGGCTGGAAAAGGAGTTTAATAACCTTATAATCGGTTATGTTTTCGTCATACTGCCAGATTACGCCGAACTTGTCCCTGTACCTGATTTTTTGTATTTCTATATAGCATTGCGTATTTTTTATTTCATCGGACAGCGTAACCAATTCATCCGAACTGCTGAGTGAATAATTGAGAATCTCGGACAAATACTCAATCATTTTGCTGACCTCATTCTGACCGCCGGTTAACGCAATGGATTTCCAAAAAATTGTTTTTAATGTATTGAACAGAAAGTGTGGATTTATCTGAGCCTGCAATGCCATCATTTCCGCTGCCTTTAACTGGTATTTTTTTTCGGACAGCTGTACTTTTAGATAACTTTGCTCAATAAATGTTTTGACTACATTCTGCAATATGTACCCGTACTCGTCTTTTATTTGGGATGGCAGTTCGGGGAGCGGTTCTCCCTTTTCAGCCGATTCAAAGGCTGATATTATATTGTTAAGCCTCGCATAATTTTTCCTTGTATTATAGTATGTTATGCCAAGACCAAGCAGAAAGGAAATTAACACAAGGAAACCGGTTAGTATTAACAGTTGTGTAGGTACTTTATACAAAAACATTTTTGGAATTACCGACACATATTTGATGGAATACCTTTCTGATTCTACTGTTGATACTATATATTTCTTGCTTCCCAGTTTATATTCAAAATAATTATAAGGATTTGCGTTTATTTCCTTTATATCCATCTGTTCTATTGCCGATTTATTCCCCGTACTGGCAATTATATTGTTATTGGCGTCAATAATCAGAAAAATGTGATCAGAATAGGAAATGGATTCGTTCAGTATATTTTCAATATAATCCTTTTTAATATTCATTACTATGACTCCATCAGCTTTCTGTGAGCCGGGGGAATATAACCTGTCGTAGAGAGTTATAAAACTTACGGTGTCTTTTTCAAATGAAAAAAGCCTGGTTTCCCTTGCTTCAATCCATGTGTCAGTTTCACTGGCAGCAAAGCTTTTGTACCATGATTTATCGATAAAACTGTGCAAATTTTCGATTCCCAGATTAGAAACAAAGAAACTCCCGTTTTTGTTATTGTAATAAATATAAAGAGACTGTATATAGGGTTTGGAATTAACAGGAGGATTTATAATATTCATAATATCGTCCAGGGTCTTGATTATTTCCTGGTTTTTAAGGCGTCCTTCCAGTAAATTCTTAACTTTAATTATAACAGACGGATTCAGATCAAAATTTATACTCAGCAAATCCAGTTCATTAAAAATAAGTTCAAGCGTTTCTTTTGTTTTGCTTAGTATCTTAATATTATTGGCATCAATATCCTCACGAATCATCGTTTGTGTCAGTGTTATGGAAAAAGTTCCCAGAATAATAAGAGGAATGAGAAGCGGAATCATAAAAACGGTAAGATTTTTAAAAAAAGATTTTCTCCTCATATTTCCACACCCTAATCTTTGTTCTATGTCGACTGTTTATTCTTTCTGTATTCACTGGGGGTCATGCCAAAATAGTTTTTGAATGTCCGCGTGAAATTAAATGAATTGCTGTATCCGACCATGTCGCTTATCTCATAAATCCTGTACCTGACATCGTTAAGAAGCCGGGCTGCGTTCTTCATTCTGACTTCCATGACATAATCGGAAAAATTCTGATTTGTTTTTTGCTTGAAAAATTTGCTTATGTAATCAGGGTTCATATGGACCACCTTGGTAAGATCCTCGAGGGTTACATCCCTGTAATGTTCATTTACATATTTTTTTATCGTATAAATAATCTTTTCATCGAAATTAAGGTTTTTTTCCTGATATGCGGACACTGACCTGTTTTCTTCGTCAAGATCCCTTTTGACATTTGAAAATACTCTGATCAGTTCATTATAATTGGTAGATTTCAGAATATAACTGTTTACACCGTATTCAATGGCTTGCTGGGCATATTTGAAATCCTGGTACCCGCTGAAAAAAACAATCTTAACTTTGGATTTGGATTCATGAAGAATACGAGCCAATTCCAGGCCAGTCATCACAGGCATCATAATATCGCACAAAATTGCATCCACGTTTTCACGTTTTATAAATTCCAGCGCCTCTTTGCCGTTTTCAGCTTCTCCGACAACCCTGAAACCTATGGCATCCCAGGGGAAAAATTTACATAAACCATAGCGTATCTCGTATTCATCATCCGCTATAAGAAGTTTATACATATTTCCCTCACTTATCACAGTGAAGATTTATTGGTTAATGATTCCATATATTATAATAACATTTTGTTTTCATAAATCAATCATGTAACCGCCGAACGCGGAGCTATGTCAATCAATGATTGGTTTTATCAATAAATGATATTTTTCCATATTAAAATATCCATTATTGATATAATATATCAACTTTAGGGTCTGTTAAAAATTTATCAGCCTGATTATAATTAATGACAGAAATAATAAACAGTCAGGGAGGTAGAAGCAAATGAAGAAATTAACAAGAATAATATGTTTTATTTGTATTGTTGCCGTACTGGCGGTTTTTGCAGCAGGATGCGGCCAGGTAACATCAAAGGGCAGTGATTCCGCTTCAGGTACTTCTTCGCAGGATAACAGTACTGCTGCTAAGCCGACTGACAAACCTAAACAGGTAACAATGAGATTTAGCTGGTGGGGTGCCGATAACAGGCATGAAGCAACGTTAGAGGCTATTGAAGCGTACAGGAAACTTAATCCCCATGTAACAATCGAAGGCGAATACGGCGGATACGATGGGTACCAGCAGAAATTGATGACACAGCTTGCAGGCGGTTCCGCACCGGATTTGATTCAGACCGACCCGATATGGAATCAGCAATTGGGAGTCCAGAAGGAAAACTTTGTTGATTTATCCAGGGAGAGCGCTATTGATATAAGCCAGTTTGATGAAGGAGTTATTAACGGTTTCTGTCTTGTAAATGGCATTGTACTTGGCCTTCCGATGGGAATTAACGGTTTCGGTGTTCAAATTAATAAATCTTTCATGGAAAGATTTAACATACCTTTGGATACAAGATGGACCTATGAGAAAATAATTGAAGTCGGAAGAAAAGTTCATGAAGAGGACAGCGAATGCTATCTGTACATAGAAGATCTTACCGGACTCCAGGTTAAATTCATGTGTGATTACACCCGCGCAAAGTATGGTAAATACTGGATTGATGATTATTATGAAATTCATATAACAAAAGAAGAACTGACTGAACAGTTTTCAAAAATGAAGGAGCTCTTTGACAGCGGAGCTGCGGTGCCATTGGGAGAGACCGCGCTGTATAACAACAAACTTGAACAATATCCGAAGTTCATTAACGGGCAAGTCGGTATGGTGCAGGACTGGTCTGGTCTTATGGCAAAATATAAAGAAGTTATCGGTGCCGACAATTTTGCGGTCGGAGACTCGATAATCGTTGAAAATGCCGTGGACACTTCAACTACTTACAAGCCGTCAATGCTGCTTTCGGTATACAGCAAGTCAAAGTATGTTGATGAAGCTGTTAAATTTACCAACTGGTTCCTAAATGACAGGGAAGCTGCTCTTATCCTGAAAGACTGCAGATCAATACCAGGGTCAAAAGCTGCAAGACAGGCCCTGATAGAAAACAATGTTCTTGACAAAGACGTTATGCAAATGGTGGAAAACACGCTTAAAAATCCCGCTCCTCCTGTTCCGCTGATTATGAATAACAGCGAAATTGCAGAAATTACGAAGGATGTTATACAGAAAGTTGTGTTCGGCGATATAACACCCGAAGACGGAGCAGAGGAATTAATAACAAGCGTAAGCGAAAAGCTTGAAGCTATCAAAGCTGAAAGCAATTAGGCTGAAATGTGTTTCGGGAAGAAAGATTAAAGGGTGTTACAAATTTGTATCACCCTTACGTTTTAACAGCGGTTTATATAGCCCCTGCAGCTTGAACTTAACATTTTTATTTCAGGGAAAGTAGGGTTGAAAATGAAAGGTCATCGTATGGGTGAAAGGAAAAGAAGACAGTATATAGGTCTTTTATATATATCACCATGGCTTTTGGGATTTCTGATATTTCAGCTTTACCCGTTTGTTTCCTCATTCGTTTACTCATTTACAAACTATAATATGACATCAAACATTAAATTTGTAGGTCTGAAAAATTATATTGAGATTTTTACAAAGGACAGCCAGTTTTATAATTCGCTTAAGGTTACAATTTTTTATGTCCTTATGGCCGTACCGATGAAACTGGTCTTTGCCCTTTTTATTGCAATGATACTAAATATCAGGATAAAATATGTTAATTATTACAGGACAATATACTATCTTCCTTCAATACTGGGGGGAAGTGTGGCTGTTTCGGTGCTCTGGAGATTTCTGTTTGCCGATAACGGGCTGATAAACGAAATATTGTCATCCTTCGGTGTTCACAAAATCGGTTGGCTGAGCAGCCCAAAAATAGCCCTCTTTACTATAAGCCTTCTGACAGTCTGGCAGTTTGGTTCATCGATGGTTATATTTCTGGCTGGATTGAAACAGATCCCGAAAGAATTGTATGAAGCAGCAACGGTGGATGGGATATCAAAACCGGGAATGTTCTTCAGGATTACTTTGCCTCTTCTCACGCCGATAATACTCTTTAATCTTGTCATGCAGATGATTATTGCGTTCCAGGAATTTACTGCAAGCTTTGTCATTACAAGCGGGGGCCCCATGAAATCCACTTACCTTTACGCTATGAAACTGTATGACGAAGGTTTTCTGTTTATGAAAATGGGATATGCTTCGGCATTGTCATGGATATTATTTATTGTAATAATGATATTCACAGCATTGATATTCAAGTCATCAGAGTATTGGACCTATTATGAGGATGGGGGTAAGTAACCTATGCAGCAAAAAAGAAAAAAGGAAAACAAAAAAGCCGTTAAGACCGCTTTAACGCATGTTTTTTTGATTTTCTTGGGATTAATTATGATATATCCGCTGTTATGGATGTTCTTTTCATCCTTTAAACCAAATAATGAAATTTTCGGCTCACTGGGGCTATTGCCAAAACAGGTGATCTGGGATTCCTATTACAGGGGCTGGAACAGCGGACAGTTTACTTATGGTTTGTATTTCAAAAATTCATTCATACTTGTAACTCCTGTTGTATTATTCACGCTGATATCCAGCGCCCTTGTGGCATACGGTTTTGCCAGGTTTAATTTTCCGTTCAGAAAAACTCTTTTCAGCATTATGATTTCAACTCTTATGCTTCCGAACGCGGTTATAATAATTCCGAGATATATTCTGTTCAATCATTTTAACTGGCTGAACAGTTATAAACCTTTTACGATACCGTCGATATTTGCGTGCCACCCATTTTTTATCTTTATGATGGTACAGTTTTTCAGAGGACTTCCGCGGGAACTGGATGAGTCGGCTACAATTGACGGATGCAATACATTTTCTATACTTGTAAGAATCCATACGCCGCTTTTGAAACCAGCGCTGTTCTCAGCGGCAATTTTCCAGTTTATCTGGACATGGAATGACTTTTTTAATTCTCTTATTTATATTAACAGTGTAAGAAAATACACAATATCACTGGCACTGAGAATGACGCTTGATACTGCCGCAGCTGCGAACTGGAACGAGATACTGGCCATGTCGACGCTGGCAATAATCCCAAGCGTATTGATTTTCTTCTTTGCCCAGAATTACTTTGTTGAAGGAATTGCCACAACGGGTATTAAAGGTTAGTACAAGACTATGCCTGTTTTTTGCGGCTTGAACTTATTTTACACGTATCTTAAATTAATTGGAGATGTCAATCAAAAATTAAAAATTTACTATGGACAGTGTGAAAAATATACCGAATCGACAAACCATAACGATTCATTGCCGAAGAGATTAAAAAGGGAACAAATTCAGTTTTATACTGTTTGACAATTAAAAGACTCCATTTTATAATAAGTTACAGACAATTTTCATATGCGGACATGGCGGAACTGGCAGACGCACCAGACTTAGGATCTGGCGGGAAACCGTGGGGGTTCAAGTCCCTTTGTCCGCACCAAATCAGAAACAGCTAATTGGTACAATGTGCCGGTTAGCTGTTCGTTATTATATGCCCAGGGAATTTTATTATTTATCAGCCGCTTTTCAGTATCTTTATGGTTCTTGCTGGTTTGCCCACATTTAATTGACACAAACACATAGTTTCTATTTGTTGAAATGTGTGAGCTCGCACAGTATAATAATGATAGCGACAATTTGGGGAGGCGCAACCAGCCGCATGGTCGCTTTGTAATGCGTTGCCGAAAGAATTGAAGGCGCGGTAAAAAGGGCAATCTGTTGCTCAAACCAAAAGATGCCCCCAAGCCCGCTGATGAAAATGTAAAAAGCAGTATTAGCGGTGCATATTTATTTGGGGGTGGCGAGATGGCGGACAGACATCCGCAAAAGAAATTAAATATCAATCTGGATGAACGAAAATTTCCATTCTTGTCCATTCCCTGTTTTCCTCATGGATGTTGGCCTTTCTTTTTGAAGGTCAAATCTTCTATTCCCTTGCCGGTGCTTATAAAATCGACCCTGCCGTTATGGTTTTTTGCGGCGTCGCGGCTATTTTTGCCGGACTGCTTTTGTGCGGTCTTTTTATAAAAACAAAGAAAGCTGCAAAACGGCTGTTTTTGTATTCTTATCTCTTTTTCATCGCCGAATCCGTGATTTTTTTCTTCCCACCGTCCGTATTCTGGACGGTCGGGATTATTGTGGGTTCATTTCTGGCTGGTAGTTGTGTGGCAGCCTGGGCGTTTTACCTGAAATGCGGCACGCCGAAAAACGAGCGGATCAAAACGGTCGCTGATATGCTGATCTTATCCAATGTTCTTATGATACTTTGCAATATGGCGGCCATCCATCTATCACCGCAGACAGGGCTCGCATTGGCCATGTTTATGCTGCTCGGTGCCTTCGTGTTTGCCTTAAAGCTTCCGTCAGATGATAACGCAGTTTCCTCCGCTCCCTCCGCACAGAGTGAGAATCCCGTGGGCATAGCGAGACTTCTAATTTTCTTGTGCCTGTTCATAGTCATTATCACCATAAACTCGGGGCTTATGTATCAGGTGGTGGTTCCCGCATTTGCGCATCTTGAAGGGTTGACAAGCTGGTATTGGGCCGTTCCTTATATCGTTGCACTCTTTGTCATGAGAAATCTGCCCCGGCGAATTAACCGGGCTTATATCCTCTATGTGGCCATCGCAATGATCGGGCTTTCGTTTATCGGGTTTATGAGCCTTGGCCGCTGGGCGGCCAGCTATCTACTTGTCAATACACTGATGCTGGGGGCCTGCGGCGTGTACGACCTGTTTTGGTGGAGCATACTCGGCGAAATGCTGGAGTTTCACAAAAATCCCGCCAAGATTCTTGGTATTGGCCTCTCCGCCAACGTTTTAGGAGTGTTGCTGGGCGGGCTCATTGGCAAAGCCATCACATCCACGGGTACGCGTATTTCAGATTCCACTCTGCTGGCGCTGGTCGTGGTTTGTGTGACACTGGTTCTTCTGCCGCCGCTTCACAAGCATCTTTCCTCTCTGCTCAAAGGTCATGCGTACCTCTCGGAGTTCTCCGGACTGTCCGCTCAGGAACAAACAGGCCAGATTGAGCGAGCTGCAAGGTTCGGAAATCTGTCGGAACGGGAAAGCCAGGTAGCCTCTCTGTTGCTTCAGGGAAAGACCTACAGGACGATTGCCGTCGAACTAACGATCAGTGAAAATACGGTCAAGTATTATGTGAAAAACATCTATTCCAAATTTGGTATACAAAGCCGCGCGGAGTTGATAAACATCATATTGAAAAAAGAGGACGCCTCCCCTCCCGTATAACCCTCTGAAAATCATGTAATTTGAGCCCCTACCCGAAAAAGGTAGGGGCTTTTTTCATGCAAACTACCCGGTCGGGTGGTTTTTTACGGCCCCGTTTTTGCTATGCTACTATAGAAGAATAAAATTATGCCGGACAAGGGGGGATATGCTTGAATGCGATCAAAAGAAAAAACTTCGTCCTGGCAAATCTTACCGGCTTTGGCATATTGGCAGGCGTTATGCTTCTCGTTTTCGGGGGAGCACTGTCTGAAATCCGGGCGCAGATACTTCTGGCAGGCACAGTGATTGCAAGCATAGTTGTGGCGGCGTTTTGGCTGCGGGGGCTAAGAAAACTAAAGATTGCGCGGCTCATTACGGAAAATCCGATCCTCCATATAAATACCGCCGTAATAAGCGACCTGTCCGGTGAAGCGGCACAGCGGGAGAACATCGAAAACATCGAAGTGATCGTCTCCTATTTTGGCATTCTGCTGGGCGAAAAAATCATCAAGTTCAACCAGGATGGCATCCGACTCAGGGCCGTAGAGATCGGAACGGATTTCATTTCCTTCACCTGCGGCACGGAAAAGCGGACGCAGAACATCCGGATTTTACGCCCGGGAATCGATCCGGCGGCACTGGAGCAAATCTCTGAGAGATTCCGCTATGAGACTGGAATCACACCTACACTGCTGCCTTGACGGACAGAAGCAAAAATAGAATTCGGCAGTGATGCTGGGAAAAACAGAAGGAGGAACAGGATATGTATTGCACAAACTGCGGAACACAAATATCAGAAAACACCAGCTTCTGTCCCGCTTGCGGCAGCGGGATCAATCAGGCATCCCAAAACACACCGCAGTCCGTGGGACTACGCGGATTCTCGACCCGCATCAGCGACCCGGCCTTCGCCAAATACGTTAAAAACAGCAACCGCTGGGCAGCTATATTTTCTATGTTTCTTGCCGTTGCCGCTGTCGTTGGTTTTCATATTGCAGGCGAGATGGGTGTAGAAGATATGAGCAATCCCCAATCGCTCTATATCGGCTTCGGGATCGGCGGCATGTTTTTGGTGATCGCGCTGTTTCAAATACTGGGCAGAAAGCGCAGCAAGACCTGGGACGGCACGGTGGAGGACAAGAAGATCAAAAAGAAAACCAAACGGCACGATTATGACAACGATAATGTCCAATATGAGGACTATCTGGAATATTCCGTTGTCATACGAAGCGACCAAGGGAAACGGCACACCATTAAATCTCAAGACAGCGATACCCTGTATAACTACTATCAGATCGGCGACCGGGTGCGGCACCACGCGAGGTTGAATTCTTATGAGAAATACGACAAGACGGGCGACGCATTTATCCCGTGCAACGCCTGCGGGACACTGTGCGATATAAGCGAGGACACCTGCTTCCGTTGCAAATGCCCGCTGCTCAAATAGATGGGGAAACGATATTTATATTCTGAAAAGGGAGGTTTTTATCTATGAGCAAATATTGCAAAAATTGTGGTTCGCCGCTAAAAGCCGAAGTTAAATTCTGCGGCTCCTGCGGTACGGCGGTACCTGCGCCGAACAGGCAGGGGACGGCTCAAGCGGCCCCAACCGCTCAAAACAGCGCTCAAGCGCTTGCCGCTGAAAAGGCAAAACGGTCGGACGACAGAAATACAGGCAGGTTAAAAAAACTACTCATTCCGGGGATGGCTTTCTTAACCATAGTGATTGCGCTTGTAATCGCCGTTCCCAGGTTATTTGATTTATCTCAGAACTCCGCAGGCATCGAAAGCTTCACAGACATTGAAAGTGTCACAGGCCAGCCTTATGCTGGCAAGGCCGTCACCATCAGCGGAGAGGGCTTTGGCTATTACGATCCGGAAAATAGCCGGGTGACGATAGACGGTAAGGATACGCCCATCATCAGTTGGGGTGAAAATGAGGTTTCGGTTATCGTACCGGCGGGCATCACTGCGGGGAAAAAGGAAGTTCTGCTTTCAAACCCACCTGAATTTGACAAAAAAAGCATCAAAACAGAATTTATGGAACATAAAAAAACCGAGCTTGCAAGCGTGACGCTGTCTCCGTCGGAGGACAACCGGATTGAACGTGACGGCTTTACGCTCATTGTTCCCGCCGGCAGTGTGGCGGAGGAGAAAAAAATCATCATCTACAAATACGACACACCGGCCATTGACGGCAGCCCGTATTACACAGTAACCGACGAATACGAGATTACCGGACCCGATGGCGGTCATGTATTCTTCGACCATCCCGTCCTTTTCGGTTTGGATGTAAAAGACGAGGAGGAAGCGCTGCAAACCTCCTTCCAGATTTTCGATGAGTTCGAAGGCCTTTGGGTTAAGGCCGAAACGGTCTATGTTGAAGAAGAAGGAAAGCTGTATCTGGCGACAAACCATTTCAGCGGCTTTCGTAAATTTGTGAGCGTTATGTATCAGGGCTCCAAAAAAATGGTGGGCGAGGCGGTGGACGCGGGCAAAAAGGGCATTGATTATATATACAAAAGCGGAAAAGATGCCAAGAATGCCGTCGTCAAGCTTGGGGAAGAAGCCTGGGTCGCCATCAAGGATGCAACGGTAGAAGATTTTGTCGGCGTGAGCGATGCGGATGGTAACTTCATCGTTTATTACAGGGTGGCAGACGCAAAAACCGACCCTTCCATCCCCGATTTGGCAAGGGAGATGGCGGCGGCTTTTTCCACCGCCTATGACGAATACAGGGATCTTTTTGGCGAAGACAACGTACCGCCTACAAGGAAGGTCGTAATGCCGTGGACAGGTCCCGCTACGGTCGCTAATGACCCAATAAAGGTCTACATAGACCCCCGCTATAACAAAACCGGCGCCGTGGCTAAGAGTGCGACGACAGGCAATATCATCATGCCTTCGCAATTCAGCCACGGAGATACAGCGTCCACCTGTGCGCATGAACTGTTCCACGCCGTGCAGTACCATCAGCTTGGCTTAAAGCAGCTCTATATGGCCAACGGATTAAAGGATATCGACGGCAGCTTAACGGGAGGAGACCCGGAGGTTTACAGGATATTTTCCGATAACAAGTGGTTTCTGGAGGCTACGGCGGAGTATGCGGGGCGGTTTATCGGCACAGACGAGGGCGTGGGAAAACCGATGCACCAAAGCATTGACGCCTCCAGGCCCTATTACGCATTAAACGGCTCCCATGATTACGGCGTATCCTCCTTTTTGGATTACATAATCACCTCTCGGCAGACAGACGAAAGCGCCCAAACCCGAACGGAAGGCTTCAGGGAGCTTTGGAACACCGTCACGGGGAATTACGGTTTAACAACAGATATCAACGCCGCTCTTGACGGTTTTGTCCGAAGCAAGCTGAGCAGCCCTGTGCAAAGCCTGTATGAGGATTTTTGGCGCGACGCTTTCACGCGCTCATATATGCCCGACGCAAAAGAGATCGCCGGGGGATTGAAGGATATCCTTAACCTGTCCAAAGCCGTTAACGCGGCCTCAATAATGAGGATTATGGAAAACGGAGCCGGTGTATTCCGGTATAACCTCACGCCTGCTTCCGTTCCCGAGGATGAAACGGCGCTCACCCGCTCCTTTTGGTTAAAGGCCTCGCCGGCCAATATGATTGGAGACGTATACCGCTTAGGCGGCCTTGAAGCAACCGACCGCATCCCGGGAGAACCGCCTTATGAGGGCGCCGTTAATTTCGGCGATGCGTCTGTCAAGGATGTACTCGTGTCATATTCCGCAGGCGATTCCATTGGGCTGGTTTGCGTGTTTAAAAGCTTCCCCGCAAAAAATGCGGAGCTTCAGGTGACTATTTCCACGACCTCTCTAAAATGGGATAACCAAAAGGATATTGAGAAAAAGGTGAGCAACACCACCCTGAAGAACAGCGACAAGCTTGCCTTCACCCCGACGCTGCCTGAGCAAAAACCGGGCGATTCTCCCTTTACCGCGGTTGTTACCCTAAACAATAATGAGGACTATAAAACTGAGCTTGACAGGGTGGAAAACGGAAAATCCTTCGAGGTGAGCGCGCCTGTAAAGGAGCTTCCTCCCGATAAGGTTTCGGTGAACATCAAGATATTCAAGGATGGAAAGCTGGTCCACGAGTACCAGTCGGGAGATCTGGCGGCCGAAGCGATGGTATACATCAAGGGCTCCGGGACTCTGGAGGTCGAGCTGACCAAGGATGAGTTACCCTATACCCATTCATTCACGGCGGAAGCCTGGCCCGAGGGTGAATACAGTTTTAGATGGGTGCTTGACGGCAAAAACGCTACGAAGGAGGAAACGGCCAAAAATGAGTCAAGCGTTACCGCCGACTATGATGAATTCAAAACATACAAACCCTATGTCATGCTATACGACCTTAAGGGCAACCAGCTTGCTAAAGCCGAAGTCTCCCTGACCCTCAAGGAAAAGGAAGAGAAGCCCAAGCCTTCCTCCGAACCTACAGCATCCACCCCGCCAGCCGATCCGGTCACACTGGATCCGGACAGCGATATTGTGCCGGTAGCTTCGTCGGGAAATTTCGTGTGCAGCACTTGGATAAACACCAGTATGGATTCATTTGCGGTGGGCGGCGGGACTCTCACCGGCGCAAATTGGGGCTACAGCAGGGGCTACCGCGGCTACAATCTCTCCGGCACCTGCAAAGCTGGTGAGACGGTTTCCCTGAGTATTTCCGGTACGATGGGAGAAATGGGATATCAAATGGAGCATAAAGGAAACGACCTTATTATGACACTGAAGGTTTTTGATACGAGCGGCAAAGAGATAACACAATTCACGCAAAAAGTCGAAATGTTAAAAAGCGGGTCGGCATCCTTGGGTGATACGGTTTCGATTGTGGTACCCGACAACGCTTCAAGGGTGGAAATGTTAGGCTCCTTCTCTTGCAATTGGGTTACGCCTCATAGCGGCGCCAGTGAGATGGTGGCAGTCTCGGCAAAGCTCAACGTAGCCAAATAGCCATTTACCATTATGCGATTTACTGAGGAGATAAGGGAGTGATGCCCATGTTTTGCAGACACTGCGGAACCAAAAATCCTGCCCAGGCCGGATTCTGCTCCGGCTGCGGGGCGAAAGCGGGTGCTCAAAAGGGTGCTCCGCAGCCAATACCAGCCCCTAAACGCCCATCCGAACGGCAGACGCTGAAAAACAAACTGATGGACCTGCTGATAATTCCCGTTGCGGTTATCCTCATTCTGTTGGGAATCGGCCAGTTAGCCCTTGGGGTGGCGGGCAGTACGGCCACCGCCCAGGTGACCGGATATGAGCAGAAGTATATCCTTCACAATGACGAATCCACAAGGAATTCCAGCCGTTATAAGCTGGAATACCAGTTCTCCGTGAACGGCGAGCGTTATACCGGCTCGGTGACGCGGGTTTTTCCGGGCGGGAGCCACATGAGGCAGACTATCCCGGTGCGCTATCTTCCCTTCTGGCCCCATGTCAATGCGGAGGACGGCGAAACGGCGGGGCTTGCCGGTCCTGTCATGGCGGGATTGGGTGTTTTGTTGCTTGTGGTTGCAGTCAAGAGAAAATCCCGACCCCGGAACAAAAGCCGGTAGACGGCTTTATCCAAAATGGTGAAGCCAATTTATATAAACTCTCTATTTTATTTGGGACCGCTCTAATAAGTATCATCGGAGAACTGCTCGGCGGCATGGGCGGCTATTATTAAAGCCACCCATGGAAAGGGGGATGACGATGGAAAAAATTCAATGGCAGTCAGCGTACCCATATTTAGAAACACGGTTATTTTGAAGCAGTTGGGGATTGCCATCGGCATCCCCTTCGGCCTTATCGCGCTGGTCATCGGGCTTGCGTCGGGTAAAAGCGTCTATGCGTTCTATGGGCTGGGGCCCATTGCCGTATTGCTGTTTTTTACCTGGATTTTCATCATTGTGGTATATCGCGGAAAATATGAGGCGGAATTTGTGCTGGATGACAAGGGCGTACTCTGCCGTACGCAGGCAAAACAGGCAAAAAAGAACCGAATCGTAAATGCCATTACGGTCGTATTGGGGCTGCTTTCCGGTAAACCCGCCGTGGCGGGCGTGGGGACGCTGGCGCAGTCGCGGCAGGAGACTTTTCTTAAATGGAACCGCGTCACGAATGTCAAATACAAGCCGAAAAGTCATACCATCCTCCTTCGCGGCGGATGGACGGAACAGGTTGCGTTGTTCTGCACGGAGGATAATTATGCGCCAGTCGAGCGCGAAGTGATGACCCGTACAATCCACTTGAGAGAGAAACGCTTATGAGAAAACCGGCTCATGATATGCCGGAAAATGCCGGCGAAGAGGCCGACTACATGGAACTCTTTGAAAAAGAGATTGCCAAATACGAAAATCATGTGAAAATGAAATCCTTCCTCACATACGGCTTGGGTAGGGATCATTTTCCATATATCCATCAAAAAGCTGTCAACGGAAAAGCTCATAACCGAAATCTACAAAATCAAAGGTAAAGGGCGTCCACCTGTCTCACACTTTTCTTATTATTTATAATTATATATTACCTATCTATTGAGCCGGAATGACAATAAAATATAATCGGGTGTTTTTTATATTTTGCATTAGGTCCTGTTGAAAAGAGGATAATCCGAAATACTAAGAGTTTATGTAATATTCATCAGCATTTATCATAGAAAGGAGAGCATGCTTATGAGAAAGCAGTTATTTTATGTTATTGCATTATTGCTCGCTATTATATTTTTATTCACAGGATGCAAAGGGAATACAAAATTAAAAAAGAATTCCATCGCGCTGGATACATCGAAAAAGCAAAGCGCTACGGTAACCGATTTGGAGGGGGCACATTTCAAAGTTGAATCGGAAGGGACAACAGCTACAGTTGTCGCGATACCCGGGGTTTTCCCCGAGGGGACAAATGTTTCGATAACTCCGCTGACGAAAGACAAAGGGCTAAAGGGAGAGAAATTATCTGCTTTTTATGAACTGAAAGCGATACACGAAGGGAAGACAATCCAGCCTTCGATGCCGGTTTTCGTTACCCTCGCGGTGGAAACCGAAATTCCCGAATCCGCATGCATTATTGTCTATGATGACGGGGAAAGCGTAGGTTATGAGGTGGACAGCGAAATAGTACGTGAAGACGGAATCAGTTATGTAACAGCGGAACTGAACCATTTCAGCATTGTCGGGATTGGTAAAGGCGGTTCCGGCGGTGCCAGGAAAAATACAAAAAACAAGGGTGAATGGGAAGAGTGGCGTTTTGTCGCAAACGGACCCGCAAAGGAATTCACGATGATAAAAGATGATGAAGTTTGGGAATTTAAAGCCAATATGCGGCTGACGGCTGTAAACAGGAGCGGCAAGATCACCGGCAAGTATTACGGAAAGCCTGTGATCACGATTACCGGAAAAATGAAAGAGGGTGTAGTGCCGAAAGAAGTGGAAATGGTGGCGTATGGCGATTTAAAGCTTACTTGAGGATGAAGGAGGGTACGCAATCTATATAGACAATACCAGTGAAGATGATTTGAATGAGTACCTGGAGCTTTTGGAAGCCGACGGGTGGTATACCGACAGTGATTACGCCCAGAAAGAGAATATGTCCCTTTATTTTGAATTCAGCAGAGAGAGCTTGCTGAAGATAACCGTGTATGTCGAAGAACAGGGTGACTGGCCTTACGGCGAAATACCTGAAGAAATTATACCGCCGACAAAAGGCACTATGATCGGCGAAGTAGAAGCTTACGGCGATTCCAAAGCATACTTCGTAATTTTCGAGTACAGCGGACTTACCGAAGACGATGTCCGGCAATACATGGAATCCTACATAGAAAGAGGCTGGAGGGATTCTGATGAATACATCAGCAATACAATTTACTGGAATGGGAATAAATATAAGGTCTCTATTGAATACATACCTGATGGGAATAATGCGGTGTTCTATTGCAACCTGGTTTTGACGGATTAGTTGCCGAAGAAAAGATAGGGGATGGTTTAGAAACAGTTAGTTGAAATGATTTGTCAATTAGCTGTTTCTTCTTTTATACCCGACTTTGATATAGCAGAAAGTCCATGATATATGATTTTTTAATTTTTTGAAAAATTCCCTGTTAATAAGCAAAATAGTTTTTTTTAGGGCTTGATTTATGTTTGAAAATTTCATAAAATAAGGAAATCAGTATTTTATGCACCTTTAGTAAATTTTTTCTTTTTTCCGAGTATGCATCTGTCTGTTACATCTTGAGGCACCTGGTAAAGACACGAGTAATCCCATCTGACCGTTAAGGATTTAAAAAAATAAAGGAAAGAGGTGGAGTTTATGATACGCTCCGATACTCCTTATTTACCTGCTGATGTGAACTACGACAAGGAAAGACTGACTGTCCTGGACAAACATTTTAAAAAAATGATTGAAAAAAATGAAATTCTGTCCGCCAATTACTGCTTGTCCAGAGATGGCAAAATATTCGCTAATGCGGCTATAGGAAAACTATCTTACAGGGAGGACGATAATCGTCAACTGCAGACCGATACAATACAATGGATTGCGTCAATTACGAAATTGTTCTGCGCGGTCGCGATATTCAAACTGGCGGAGGACGGAATGCTTAGGCTCGATCAGACAGTGGGTGAAATTATTGATGAATTCAAGGAACCACCGTTCAACAAAATAAACATCGCCCACCTGCTGTCGCACACATCCGGTATGTATTCCGATCCCGGATCGTTTGAAAACAAATACTTTAAATCCCCGTGGTATTTTATAGAAAATATGGAGGGGACGAACTGGATTGAAGCCGCCCTTTCCGCGGGAATGTACAAGAAACCCGGTGAAGAATGGGCTTACTGCAGTTTCGGTTATGTCATACTCGGTGAGGTTATTACAAGGGTAAGCGGTATGTTTGCCCATGACTATATTGTTGAGAATATAGTTAAGCCGTGCGGTTTGAAAGATACGGGTTTTACCCCTACGAGGGAACAGGTATTAAGGATGAATGTCCAGAACAAACGCAGGGAAGAAAGAATGCTGTCGTTTTTGAATGGCGAAAAGCAGGATGACAGTATATGGAGCAAGATTCCGTCGACGGGAGGCGGAATGTTTTCGACCGCTTACGATCTGAATAAATTCGGGATGATGCTTCTGAACAATGGCACAACATACGAAGGAACCCGGATAATCGGCAGAAAAGCCGTTGAAAAGATGACATCGTTCTATCTTAAGGGCGATATAAAGGATTACTGCTGGAACGCGGGAGGTGTTCCGCGTCTGTACGGTCTTGGCCCGGATATGAGGTATAACCTCACAACATTTTATACGAAAGGGACATATTTTCACGAGGGTGCCGGGGCATGCTGCCTGATTATCGATCCGTTTGAAAAACTTGTGGCCTCATGGTTTGTGCCTTTTACGAGTTATACGTGGCACGCTCATGCGTTATTCAATGTGGCTGCAATCATATGGTCGGGGCTGAAATGATTAATTATCTCGCAAAAAAGCTTAAGGTCATCAAGGCCGTAGCATTGGTTACATATAAAGAATGGAGCGCATACCGCACACATTCGATGGTGTCGATTTTTGTAGGGCCGGTTTATTTCATTGTTCAGTATTTTATCTGGTCGGCTGTTTATTCAGGGAAGGCTTCGCTGAATGGAATGGAGCTTTCCCAAATGCTGACCTATTTCGGAGTCACGACTTTAATCGGATACCTTACAATGGATTTTGCGGACTGGAACCTTCAGATGCTTGTACGGACGGGGAAATTCCTGACCTTTGCGCTGCGTCCGATACACCACCGCTTTTTTGCGCTGTCGCAGAAAATAGGGCATAGAATTCTTGGTTTGTTTTTTGAGTTCCTGCCCTGTCTTTTTATATTTGTTTTTATCTTCAAAATAAACCTGAGACCGGCAAGTTACGGTTGGGCAATTATATCAGTAGCCCTTGCGTTCTTGATGAACCTTTATCTGAACTACACGATAGGCATGACGGCTTTCTGGCTTGTACAGGCCAGCGGCGTGCGCAGGGTATATCTTCTTTTGCAGGGCATTTTTTCAGGCGGATTAATCCCGCTCGTGTTTTTCCCGCCGCTGATACAGAAACTTATGTTGTTTCTGCCGTTTCAATATGTTTCATATGTTCCTGCGATGGTTTTTATAGGCCGCTATACCCTTGCGGGTGTGTCAATGCCGATTCCGCACATTGTCGGGCTTCAGGCAATTGCAGTTGCGTTAACAGCTCTTTTCAGCGAATATGTTTACCGTTTGTCAATGAAAAGGTTTACCGGGGTTGGTGCATAACAACGTGACTGGAGGAAAAATGCTGAAAAAATATATTCGTATATACAGAGAATGCATTAAGATTTCGATATCAACAGCGTTGACATACCGGCTTAATTTTCTTCTTGATAATTTTATTATGCTTGTAAGCAATACTATTTTTCCGCTTGTTACGCTGTTAATTTACGGGTCGGGCGCGGAATTCCCGAACTGGTCGCTGTACGAGGTTTTGCTGGTCCAGGCCGCGTTTACAATGTCGACAGGAATTGCTGATATCCTTTTTAACGGCGTTTTATGGGCGACGATGCGGCATATTATTGAAGGCAGCCTCGAAATTGTATTGATAAAGCCTGTAGACTGCCTCTTTTTGCTGACCGCTTCGACGGTTGATTTCAGCGGCGCCGGCCTTTTTCTTGGCGGAGCGGTATTGTTTGCCGTTGCGCTTTCCCATGTCGGGCCGGTTTCAATCCTCATGGCATTGCAATTTTTGATACTTTTTATATCAGGTGTCTTTGTTATGATGGGTATCTCATTCATCATGGTAGCCACGTCGTTCAAATGGGTCGGAAACTCGAGATTGCCCGAAATTTTTGACAGCATCAAATATTTCGGGAGATATCCGCAGAACATATTCCACAAAAGCATTTCAGGCTTTACCTCGTTCATTATACCGGTTGCGATGATAGGGTATTTTCCTGCGGCGGCTCTTTTGGGAGAAGCGGACAGCATCGCGTTTATCGCGATACTGCCATGCTTTTTGTTCGCAATGGCGGGAGTTCTGCTGTTCAAGTATATGATCCGTTTATACGAAGGAGTAGGAGGATAGACCGTTGGCGATAATAAACGTAAGCAATTTAACGAAGATATATAATACATATAGAAGGGGAAGCAGTTTCACCGATACTTTAAAGAGTTTCTTCCGCCGGGAAAAAATCAGCATACATGCGGTTCATGATGTATCGTTTCAGGTCGAAGAGGGACAAATCGCCGGTATTTTGGGCCCTAATGGAGCGGGAAAATCGACGACGATTAAAATGCTTACCGGAACGCTTTATCCCACGAGCGGGAATATTTCGGTTATGGGCTATACGCCTTTCAGGGACAGAAGTACATATGTGAACCATATCGGCGCGGTGTTCGGTCAGAAGTCGCAGCTGGTGTGGGATATTCCGCCTATAGACAGCTTTCATATGAACAAGGCAATTTATGCTATTCCGGAGAAAGAATTTAATAAAACGCTTGAAGAACTAACCGGCCTTTTTGAACTGGAAGATGTAATTGAAAAGCCCACGCGTGTTCTTTCCCTCGGCGAGCGCATGAAATGCGAGTTTGTAATGGCGATGCTGCACAGGCCGAAAATTGTATTCCTGGATGAACCGACAATAGGCCTTGATGTAATAGCTAAACAGAAAATAAGAGCGTTTATCAAGGAAATGAACAGGCAGGGAGTCACTTTCATCCTTACAACGCATGATCTTGAAGATGTCGAACAGCTTGCGAGAAAGGTTATTATAATAAATCACGGGCAGAAGGTTTTTGATGACACTCTTCAGAATCTGAAGATGAATCTCGGGGCCAAAAAGATCATACGCGTTATTCTCGCAAAACCCGTGGCTGATATTAAACTCGACGGCGTAAACGTAATCGAGAAGAACTCGGACCTTGAATATACATTGGAAGTTAACCTTGAGAACAATTCAATAAACGCGGTAATAAGGCAGCTTACGGAAATGTGCGAGTTTTCCGACATATCGATAAAAGAGCTGCCGATGGAAAACATTATAACCGAAATCTATGAAAGCAAAAGTTTTAAAGAATAATCAACCGGAGCCCGTGAGTTTGAATCGCTTTTATAAAACCGCATCCATATGCGCGGATTCAAAGACGAATTGACAATTCCTGCTATCAGTCGAAAGGCATTCATTATCCCGAGGACAAACAGGAACCGCTTGTGTTATATATTCCTGGAAATGAAATAAAAAAGATATTTGTTAAAAGGGGGATTATCCTGTACGGGATATCGGCAAATGCTTCAGTTGCCAGAAATGCATCAACATCTGCCCGAAACACGCCCTCTACCTTGAGGGTATTGAACTGATAGATTATTATAACCGGAAAAATCTTAATGATGAAGAACTTTTAAAAAAACATGCGGACGATAGCACGCAGAACCCGCGTCGGAAAAAGCCGATCCTGCTGCGGATTCTCAGTACACGAATCGGCATGGCAATCGCCGTAATTTTCCAGGGCATTAGCGTTAGGCTTTTAGTTCAACGTGCGCGTACGAAAACAACAGTTTAAAAATAATGCAGCATATTAAAGAAAACTTTGCACCTTTATGCTCTTTTTAAGGATTTAAGAACCTCAGCCATGTTTTTCCCGAGGGTTACCATCGTATCCAGCCCTTCTTCGTCGTTTTCCACAGCGCCGACAGCATTGCCGATCCCCTGGTTCCAATAACTTGATCCGACGATAATGCTTTCCGATAACGTAAACAGGTTATTCATTGCGTTAAATGTATAAAGAGCGCCATTCCGCCTGACTGCCACAACACTCGCGCAAACCTTCCCTTTGAGAGTCTTCACGGACCTGGTCGCGTAACCGACGCGGTCAATAAAAGCTTTCATCTGGCTGCACATATCCCCGAAATAAACAGGCGCGCCCAGGATAACTCCATCGGCATGTTCTATTTTTTCAATGGACCGATTGACGATATCATCATTGAAAACGCATCTTCCGTTTTTCAGTTCCCTGCATTTCTGACATGCGGTACAACCGTGGATATCGCGCTTTCCTACATGCACCAGTTCGGTTTCGATACCTTCCTTTTCCAAAGTTTTAAGCACCGTATTAAGGAGTATGTATGTGTTTCCTTTTACCCTTGGGCTTCCGTTAAATGCAACTACTTTCATGTAATCATCCTTTCACACAGTATTTCTTTTAATAAATCATATGGAATAATCCAAATATACCGGGCCGCGCAGGAGATCAGCACGGAGAAACATAACGATCGCCTTGTTATAAAAAGCGGAAGACTATATTTAATATATAGCACATAGGAATTCATGTCAAAGCAGAAATCGCGAGCATGAATTGCAAACAGGTGTCCGAAAAGTAAATAGTAAATAGGTCCCAGTGGCATAGGACAATCGCTCTATTTGTAAATAGGACAAATAGATGGTATAATAGGTAAAAAGATACCAATTATGGCAGAAAAAAGTCA
>Ga0209537_1001421_pt1 | contig 27014 bp, 25 predicted proteins | sample BioPla4DNA1_FD_187698 | JGI IMG/M metagenome (GOLD analysis project Ga0209537, IMG submission 187698) | Biogas fermentation microbial communities from Germany - Plant 4 DNA1 (SPAdes) (version 2) | ecosystem: Engineered > Bioreactor > Anaerobic > Digestate | place: Bielefeld, North... | reverse complement strand
TATAATATATTCAATATAAAAGCCCTGGAAATTTTCCATTTTTCAGGGGGGATACGAAAGTAACTGGTGTAAGCCAGTGAAATAAATGGTTTAGGTCAAAATTCATTCAGAATTTTTGACACTACGGGTTTTATTTGGGAGGTTGTTTTTATGAAGAATGAATTTGCAGGAGCTATTAATCAATTTGGTCTTACATTTAGACAATATCGATTACTTCTTAGTATGCAGCGTTTACTTGTTGAAGATGATATAAAAAGGGAGATAGACCAGGACAAAATAAATCTAAAGAGGTTGTGGCTGGAAGAATGGGAAGGCAAAGTTTTGAAGACAATTGATGAAAGTTCTGCAGATAGAAGTTTTATTAGCGACATGACTGCACTGCAGCAGGAGATTGATATTGAAAAAAAATCATTGCAAATGAGTAATCTTCCATTATATCTTATACTTTTGGAATTGTGCCTCTTTACACCTTATTATCCATTAAACAGCAGCAGAGACAAGGAATACATGACACTCAAAATTGCATCTTTTAAGACTTCTTACAATATAATGCTGGAGAAATTTTCAAAATTCTTAGGCATTGATAAAAACATGGTTAAGGTATTCCAGGAATCGTACAAGAAATCAGTAACGGCGATTTCGGGAAAAACGCAAAGCGTATTGGTCGGGATGGTCATTGGTGCAATCATAGTTGCTATTACAGCAGGTTTTGCAGCACCAGCAATTGCAGTATTATTTGCAGCCGAAGGACTAACAGGTGCTGCAGCAATTGCTTCCGGGTTAGCTGCTTTGGGAGGAGGTGCTATTGCAGCCGGAGGTTTAGGAATGGCAGGTGGAATCGCAGTCATCGTAAGCGGAGGCGCCCTTCTTGGCGTTGGATGCGGTGCCGGTATTGGTAGTTTGCTTCAGGCATCACCAGATTTCGCGTTAACACAAGCTGCTAAACTGGAGGTAGTTATTCGTGAAATTATTTTCCTTTGTCAGAAAGATGTAAGAATGATTCAAGAAATCATTAAAGAACAAAGAGCTGCAATTTGCAAGCTTGAAGATGAACTTCTTGAACTGCGTATCAGTGATGAAGAAAATAAAGAAAAAATAAAAAATCTTGAAAAATCCATCTCATATTTGAAAAAAGCACTGGAGAGATATCAGAATATCTACATGGAGGCCAATAAAAATGTATAATAAATGTAGCGACAATTGTTTGGATGATTTTCATCAGATTCAAACAGATATTGAACATATCAAAGAAAAAGAAGAAGAGGTGGGACATGATATTTATAAAACAGCTCAGGAAATAGAAAAATTACAAAAGGCTGTTGAGCAATTGCTTTTAGAGGAAAGCATTTCATTGCCAGAGGGCGAGAATGAATCGGATACTCAATATAATAACGGATTTAGCTGGGATAATGTGTTTTTTCTAAACAATAACCTGTCCCTATTAGATGATAAAATAAAAAAAGAAATATCTAAAAAACCAAAAATGTTACCGTCATTGTCAGGTTTGGATTTTGCCATAGTTGGAATTGCAGGATTAGTTGCTTCAATAGTGGATATTTTATTCGTTAAATTACCTAAAGATATTAATTATTTAAATCAATTTAAACAAAAGGGAAGTGAATTTACTGCCTGGTTAAGGACACTGGGGATTGTTGAGGATGGAAATCTGCATCCCTTTTTGCAATGGTGTGAGAAAGTTTGTAAAACCTCTTATGACAAAAGCATTGAGAAAAAGATAAAAGGAATGAATCCAAAAACCCATAGACTTTTAAGTTTAAGTCACGATCCATTGTTTGGTATGATATTTGGGTTAATAGATATTTTTAATGGTTCTCTAACGGCTATTGATATTGAGGGTAATTTTGTTATTCTAAAAACCTTTGAGCATGGTTTGTCGGATAAACTGCTTTCTCCATTATTATGGTTAGGTCATATTGTTTCTGACATATGTACATCCATGGGTATCCCTATTCCAGGTTGGGGGTTCTTACAGCTATTACAGTTTGGGTCTTTTGGAAAGAAGGACAGAACAATAGCTGAAATATCAAGATGGATGTATCTGAACGGCTATGACTTAAGGCACCTGATAACTATGTCTGTTTCACCAGCAGTTATAGAAATAATTGTTCGCGGATATCATTATTTAAGCCAATTACATAGTGAAAAGCAGCTAATTTATCCTATTCAGGATACTCATGCGGATATGGAAATTACAAAAACCGGATCGAACCTGAAGCTTCATAAAATGCTATTTTTAAGCCATACTTTTGCCGCCGGGGGAAATGCATTAAAGGTATTTATTCATCATGGCAATCCTTTAGCGATAAATATATCTCAATGGACAATGCTGTTAAAGGAAAGTGTAAAAATGGTTAAAGCTGTTACAAGGGATAAAAAACCTGAAATGATTAAAAGAAACAGATGCAATATTGATAAAGAATGGGAAGCTATTAAAGATATATAGAAGTATTTCTAAGAAGAATATAGGATCTGGGAAATTATTGACATGATATTTCGGCTAATTTATAATTATATTTGAAATTAGCCGAAATGAAGGTGTACTGATGTATATCAAAAGACATGTTGAGGATACTATAAAAAAAGTTTCTGAGATGTACCCTGCGGTAATTGTAACCGGGCCGAGGCAGGTCGGAAAAACAACGGTTCTTAAAAAGCTTTACGGAAACCTGAGGTATGTTACGCTCGACAACCCGGAAACCCTGGAATATGCCAGAAATGAAGGCGGGTTGTTTTTTAAAACGTTTATTCCGCCGGTGGTTCTTGATGAAGTGCAATATGCGCCCGAACTGTTTCCCTATATTAAAATAATCGCTGATGAAACAAAACAAAAAAAATTGTTTTTTATGACCGGTTCACAGACCTTTCATCTTATGAAAAACGTATCCGAATCGCTGGCGGGAAGAATAGGCATCATTCAAATCCTTGGACTGTCTTTGAGAGAAATCAAAGGAAGAAAATTTAATTTGCCTTTTTTGCCCACCGGTGGATATCTTGAGCAGTCGGAGAAAGATGCTGAGGAATTATCGCAGGAAGAGATATGGTCTATTATACAGAGAGGTTCGATGCCGAGGCTGTATCATGCAGATGTGGATGATAACTTTTGGCGTCAATTTTACAGCGACTATGTAAAAACATATATAGAACGGGATGTCCGTGCTTTAACCCAGGTCGGCGATGAGATTGCGTTTTTGCAATTTATGCGGCTTCTTGCGGCATCGACCGGACAATTGCTGAACTATTCAAGAATTGCGAACGAAATAGGCAAGTCCGTTGGAACGGTAAAGAACTGGGTGTCGATACTCAGAACATCAGGGGTTATATATTTGCTGCAGCCATATTATCACAATTTCAATAAGAGAATTGTAAAGACACCAAAAGTATATTTTCTGGATACAGGGTTAGCCAGTTATCTGACAGGCTGGTACACTTCCGAGCAATTGCAGTTTGGAGCAATGAGCGGTTGTATGTTTGAAACATTCGTAGTATCGGAAATACTAAAAAGCTATTATAACAAAGGATATGATGACTTTGGTTTTAGTTTTTACCGGGATAAGGATATGAATGAAATTGATTTACTGATTGAAAATAATGGTGTTTTATATCCGATTGAAATAAAGAAAACCGGTAGCCCCAATAAACAGGATATAAAAGCATTTTCAAAGCTTGAGAAGGAAGATAAAAAGATTCTTGGGGAAGGCGGAGTCATCTGTATGGCGGATTCCATACGTTACCTGACTACGAAAGACAGGGTTATTCCGTTTAAAAACCTGTAATTGCATAAAAGCCTTGTTCATAAAAAGGCAAAATACGTATTAAAATGTAAATATCTCTGCAAGCTTGACTTCCAGGCCGTTAAAAATCTTTGATTTTACTGTCATATCCCCCATATATGTATCATGATCCGCTATATCATTTTTCTCAAAGCGGTAAACGGTAACCTCTTTTTTATCCGGGTCAACGATCCAGTATTCTTTCACGCCGGTCTGCATGTATAAGTCAAGTTTTTTTACCATATCCTTCGTTTTTGTAGAACCGGATAGCACCTCCACGACAAGATCGGGAATCCCTTTATATTTCCCTGAGGCATCGATTTTGTCCGTATCACAGATTATGATAATATCCGGCTGCACAACATTAATGTTATCCTTGCTTTTTATAAGCGTAACATCAAAGGGAGACGTAAGAGGTCTGCACTTCTTTCCTTTAAACCAGTTATAAAAAATAACAAATAGTTCGGATACGCAAACTTGATGGTTGTATGCCGGTGAAGCAAGCAGGTAAACCTCGCCGTCGATATATTCGTATCGTAAATCCGAGTTTTCCACCATTTTAAGGAATTCTTCATAGCTGAGCTTCCATCGGTCATTGTAGATGTAATTTGCGGATTCCTCCGCAATAACGGTTCTCTCTTCAATTGGGACAATTTTTGCAACCTCGTAACCGTTACGGGTTACAATAACATCTTCCAATTCCGATGCAATTTTTAAATACTTACCGAAGTTATTCTGAACTTCGGTTGAAGGTACTTTCATCGCGGCCGCCCCTTTTATTTAATTAGCTATATTATAAATTCTTATTAGCTAATATGTCAAGGCATTAGCTAATATGAATGAGTGGTTTGTATATGACTGATGCTGTAAAGGAAAAATAACCGGATGTATAACATTGACAAGCAGGGGGTATTGTATATAGCCGGAATGGGCAAAGGAAGCAGCTGAGGATTTGTCTATGCAATTAAAACTTTGTAAGGTGGTGAATGATAACCGAAAACCTGACCATATAAACTGAAATGGGTTGTCGTAAAGGTAACCTTACCGGTAGCCAACATATGATCAAACATGTCCTCAACCTGCACGTTCCTGTCATCAAGCCCTTCGGCTTCAACCATGCCGCCTTCGCTGACCGAAACGGTTATTTTATGCATCGTACCGTCGCCTTTTTTAATAAATTCCACATCCAGAGTGTGGTTTGCCGTAACATTTCGGAATTCATATTCGTCCCTTGTTTCCGCTGGTTGATCGTCCACTGAGAACGATGCCTTATACCCATTTTCGGGGAAAAAGCGGAACCGGATATCTTCTCCATGCCTCACGGTGTATACCGTTGAACTGTCAACAGCTTCACCTTCACCATCCTCAACCCATCCATTCTCAGAATAAGTGACGGTAATTTCGTATTCAGGCTGGATAAAGGTGACATGAAGGGTGTGATCTGCGGAAATATTTTCAAAGGTATATTCGGTAACGGGTTTTCCGGTTTCATCGATCAAGGGTTCTCCGTCAATACGAACCTCCTGAATGATGTACCCTTGTGCGGGTTCAATCTTAACATTAACATTGGAGCCTTCCGAGACCTGATGGTCTGCTGGAGGTGCAGATATATGCCCCTCACCGTCAAACCGATCCAAACGGACGTGCCCACCGTCTGGATTATATTCCAGCGTTAGATTATAGGTATTTTGCAGATCATCTCCTCCTCCGGGTCCACTGGGATCACCACCCGGTTGGCGAACCATTAGGAAAAACAATTCCCCTTCTGTCGATTACGAGCAGTCTGTTTATCATTGTGGTACTTATTTTTTTCACCGTATATAACAAAATTTACGTTCCTGTGGTAATTGAATATGACATGGAAAGGCGGCTTGAGCAGTTCTGTCGGGAGTATGCCCTTACGACCCGGGAAAGGGAGGTACTCAGCCTTATTATTGGAGGCCAGTCGAACATCGAGATTTCAGGAGCGCTGTTTGTATCCGAAAGCACAGTGAAGTTTCATGTGGGGAATATTTTAAAAAAGTCCGGATGCTCAAATCGTACAACTCTGACAATTCTTTTTAATGAAAAATGCAAATAAAGTTAAAACATGGTTGTAGATAAAAATAAAACTCTTTCATGTTCCGTTATAACCGTAACAGAACTGTTTATGCGGGGTAAAGCCTGACGAGGAAGAGCAGCTTGAGTATTTTTTATCAGGTTTCAAGAAAATTGATGTAACTGGCGATATAGCTGAAATAACCGGCAGGTATCTGAACAAATACAGGAAGAGTCATGGTATGAACATGGCGGACGCGATAATCGCCGCAACCGCGAAATTAACCGGTTCGAAACTGTACACATTGAATACGAAACATTATCCTATGAGTGATATTGAGGCGATAAAGCCGTACTAGTACTAAAAAATATCAGAATTAAACTTGTGTTATAAAACTGTGAAATTGAAATATCACTGATATGTAAGAAAGTTTAAGCAAATACAAATTGAACAAGCACCATGTATAAAACGGTACCTGCTCCTATGCTTAAAAGCGTGTTTTCTTTCCAGTAATGAAGTACTATAATTAATGCAATCGATATTATCTCAGGCAGCCAATGCGCCATGCTTTTAAAACTTATATCTTTAAGACAGTATACAACCAGAAGACCGATTGCGGAATAAGGCAGAACCCGGCTGAGGTAACCTATATATGAACTGTTTGAATTGGCCTTTTTGAATACCAAAAAGGGCAAAAACCTTGTTACCACCGTGCCGATTGATACCACTAAAACAATTATTAAGGTCTGAACAGGCGTTAATGTCACTGTAAACTCTCCTTCCCGCTGCATGGCTTAATCTGATCTTTGCCTGTTTTTCGGAACAATGTCAGCGCTGCTAATATGGCTATCATCGACGGAATAATAAAATTTCCCTGACCGAAAATAACCAGGCAGATAACGGAACATAAAACACCGATTACTGCCGGTTTGTGGTCTTTCCGCGTTTTCCACTGCCCGACAAATATAACTACAAAAAGCGCGGTTAATACGAAATCCAAGCCTTTTGTGTTAAATAAAACGATAGAACCGAGCATGCTTCCTATCGCCGAACCTAAAACCCAATAACCGTGATCAAGCAGCGTAATAAAGAAATAAAACCAGTTTTCATTTACATCCTCCAGAGGCTTTGTTGAGCAGACGATGGAAAATGTTTCGTCGCACAGCCCGAAAATGAGATATGGTTTTAATCTGCCGGTATCTTTATACCTGTTAAGCAGTGAAATACCGTAAAATATATGCCTAGCGTTTATCATTAAAGTCATCAACAGCGCGTAAATCGGATTAAAAACCGATGTTAAAAAAGTAATCGCCAGGTACTGCGCAGAGCCTGCGAATGCCGTCAGGCTGAACAAAATTGTCCAGCCGATGCCGTAGCCTTTGCTGTTCATTAATATGCCATAAGCAGCGCCTAAGAAAACAAAACCGGTAAGTACGGGTATAGTATGAGGAAACGCCGCTTTTAACGCCGTTTTCTTTTCTTTCATATTTCCTGCCTTACTTCAATAATTAATGAATCTTTTCCGTAGGTTTAAATGCAAAATCTGTCTGTATGGTTTTTCTTTCATATATTTCTAATAATATTACCACATAAAGTAACAATTCGCCATTGAGGGAAAAAGAAATAAAAATAATCGGTGCAATAATGGGATGATTTTGTTAAAATTAATAAGACAAGGAAAATGAAATAAATAAAACATTTTTACCGGGAGGATATTTTATGGGTTTTCCAAAAGACTTTGTTTGGGGCGCGACAGCCGCTTCATATCAAATTGAAGGCGCGGCGCTGGCCGACGGGAAAGGCCTTTCCGTATGGGATATGTTCTGTAAAAGGCCGGGATCTGTTAAAAACGGCGATACGGGAGATATAGCCTGTGATCATTATTACCGGTATAAGGAAGATGTCGGCATAATGAAGGAAATTGGGCTGAAGGCCTATAGAATGTCTCTGTCGTGGCCGAGAATTATCCCCGATGGATTTGGGCAAGTTAATGAAAAAGGTTTTGATTTTTATGACAGGCTGGTAGATGAACTTCTTAGCTGCGGAATTACGCCATATATCACTTTATTTCATTGGGATTATCCTTATGAACTGTATAAAAGAGGCGGATGGCTTAATCCGGACAGCCCCAAATGGTTCCAGGAATATACGAGAGTGGTGGTCGACAGGCTGTCCGACCGTGTGACAAACTGGATGACATTAAATGAGCCGCAGTGCTTCATTATACTTGGCCACTATGACGGCGTTCATGCCCCCGGACTGAAACTTGATAAAAAGGATTTATTTTTGGCTATACACAACAGCCTTTTGGCGCACGGAAGATCCGTTGAAGCAATAAGAAAATACTCAAAGCAGCCGTGCCAAATCGGGTACGCGCCTTGCGGCATTGTTAGTTTTCCTGACACGAATTCAGACGACGATATACGGGCGGCAAAAACAGCGATGTTCTCGTGCCGGGAACACACGCTGTGGACAAATACATGGTGGATGGACCCGGTTTACCTGGGAAGGTATCCGGAAGATGGATATAAATGTTATGAAGAATGGCTTCCTGAAATAAAGCAGGACGATTTTACAATAATTAACCAGCCGCTGGATTTCTTCGGCTGCAATATTTATCACGGGACAAGGGTGCGTTCAAATGGTACCGGGTATGAAGAGGTAAAAAAGGAAACAGGTTATGCGCAGACAGCGGCTAAATGGGCAGTAACCCCCGAAGCTCTTTACTGGGGCCCGAAATTTTTCTATGAAAGATACAAAAAACCTGTAGTAATAACTGAAAACGGCATGTCAAATGCCGACTGGGTAAGTGTTGATGGTAAAGTTCATGATCCGCAGCGGATAGATTATCTTTACAGGCACATAAGGGAGTTGAAAAAAGCCCTGATTGACGGCACAGACATTAAAGGCTATTTTACATGGTCGGTAATGGACAATTTTGAGTGGGCATTGGGCTACAGCGAAAGGTTCGGACTTGTTTATGTCGATTATGTCACCCAGGAAAGGATTCTGAAAGATTCCGCATACTGGTATAAAGACGTTATAAAAAGCAATGGAGAAGTAATTAAATAGCCGAATCAGCGTGGTAATCATTTTACATACGAAACGCAGTGCAAGGAACAGGAGGTTTTCTTATGGCAACGGATATTAAAAAAATTATTTCGGAAATGACGCTCGAGGAAAAGGCAGGTTTGTGTTCAGGCCTGGATTTTTGGCATACTAAGGGAATCGAAAGGTTGAATATACCGTCAATTATGATGGCAGACGGGCCTCATGGCTTAAGGAAAAAAATAGAAGGCGGCGATGACATAGGGGTTAAAAAAAGCGTGCCCGCAACCTGCTTCCCCACAGCGTCGGCTTTGGCGTGTTCATGGGACAGGAAACTTCTGCAAAAAGTCGGCGAGGCGATAGGTGAAGAATGCAATGCCGAAGAAGTGGACATTCTTCTCGGCCCGGGTGTTAATATTAAGCGTTCGCCTCTGTGCGGCAGGAATTTTGAGTATTATTCAGAAGATCCTTACCTTTCCTCCGAGCTTGCGGCGTCGTTTATCCAGGGAGTTCAAAGCCAGGGGGTAGGAACCTCTGTCAAGCATTTCGCGGCGAATAACCAGGAGCGCCTCAGAATGACAATAAATTCAATCGTTGATGAAAGGACGCTGAGGGAGATTTACCTCGCGAGCTTTGAAGGAGCGGTAAAAAAGTCACGGCCGTGGACCGTCATGTGCTCGTATAACAGGCTGAACGGGGAATACTGTTCGGAAAAACGCTTTCTGCTTAATGATATATTGAGAGAAGAATGGGGTTTCGACGGTTTTGTCGTGTCAGACTGGGGCGCCGTGAACGAGAGGGTACAGGCGCTTGCCGCCGGGCTTGAACTGGAAATGCCTTCGAGTAAAGGCGAAGGCGACAAAAAAATAGTGGAAGCGGTAAAAGCCGGCAAGCTTTCCGAAAGCGTGCTTGACCAGGCTGTTGAAAGGCTGCTTGGAATCATTTTCAAAGCGGCGGAAAACAATAAAAAGGGCATGCCATATGATAAGGAAAAGCATCACCGGTTAGCGAGGGAAGCCGCGGCCGAATGCATAGTGCTTCTAAAAAACGACGGTGGAATTCTCCCTCTTAAAAAGGAAGGCACATTCGCGATAATCGGTGATTTTGCGAAGAACCCGAGATTCCAGGGCGGCGGCAGTTCCCATGTCAATCCTACAAAGCTTGATAACGCTTATGATGAAATAAATAAAATTATCGAAGGATACGGAAAAACCTTGTATGCGAAGGGCTATCGCAGTGACATCGAAGGCGGCGTTATTGGCGCTGGGGAATTTGCGTCAAACAGTGACGAGCCCGATGACGGATTAATCCGTGAAGCCTGTGAAATTGCGGCAAAAGCGGATACGGCAATTGTTTTTGCCGGGCTCCCTGAGAGTTACGAATCGGAAGGCTACGACAGGAAACACATGCGTATTCCCGACGGGCAGAGAAAACTCATTGAAGCGGTAGCAAATGTTCAGAAAAATACGGTGGTCGTGCTGTGCAATGGTTCACCCGTTGAAATGCCGTGGATTTATAAAGTAAACGGAGTATTGGAGTGTTACCTGGGAGGCCAGGCCGGGGGCGGCGCAATAGCGGATATATTGTTTGGGATAAAAAATCCATGCGGCAAGCTGGCCGAAACATTCCCCGTACGGCTTAACGACAACCCGTCTTTCCTCAATTTTCCCGGGGACAATAAAAAAGTCGAGTACAAGGAAGGCATTTTTGTAGGCTACCGTTATTATGACACAAAGGGGATCTCGCCGCTGTTTCCTTTTGGTTACGGCCTTAGCTATACAAATTTTGAATACACCGGTATATCTGCAGACAAAACTGAAATTTCGGATAATGAAAAGGTTCAAATCAGTGTGAAAGTGAAAAACACCGGAAATATGAAGGGTAAAGAAATTGTCCAGGTTTATGTTCGCGATGTTGAAAGCACTGTCATAAGGCCTGATAAAGAGCTGAAAGGCTTTGAAAAGGTCGAACTCGCGCCCGGTGAAGAAAAAACGGTTGTGATCACGCTTGACAAGAGGGCTTTTGCCTATTACAACACGGAGATTGGAAACTGGCATGTTGAAAGCGGAGAATTTGAAATTCTTGTGGGCAGGTCTTCCTCTGATATTGTTTTAAGAGAAAAGATAACCGTTAATTCAACGGAACATATTAAAAAACGTTATACAAGAAATTCGACGTTGGGTGAAATTCTGTCGAATCAGGACAGGTTTGAGATTATTAAGCAGCATTTGATAAATACGATGGGACCGGTTTTTCCGGAAGAGCTGGATGCGGCAACAATGTCAAGCATGTTCAGAGAAATGCCGCTTCGATCTTTGATTTCATTGTCAAAAGCAACAATTACCGAAGAAATGATTGGAAGCATACTTGATATACTGAACAGCTAATAATTTGCAGGCTGCCTGCTGCTTACTCCTCTTCTTCCGGGTCTGCCTGAAGTATTAAATCTATTCCCATCTGCAGCATGTCAGGTGTAAGCATACCGGGCTGGTATGCGATAATATATCCGTCTGCGTCAATAAAAACGGATGTGGGCAGTGAATAGGCCTGGTATGTGTAAACTGCGTTTCCGTCGGTGTCAAAATATACGGGGAAGGTGAATCCGCCTTCCTCGATAAATTTTTCGCCTTTTTCCTTAGTTTCGGTGTTTCCGTCAACAGCGTCAATCATAAGGAAATTCACTTTTTCTCCGTATTCTCTGTATTTTTCTTCGAAATAAGGCATTTCTTCAACACAATACGGGCACCAGGTTGCCCAGAAGTTAATAATAATCGGTTTACCGTAAAAATCAGACAGGTTTACGCCTTTTCCTTCCCTGTCATAAACGGTGAAGTCCAGCGCTTTCAGCTTTTTTTCCTGTCCGGCTTCGTCTTCGGAATCAGTTGCCGTATCGCTGTCGTTATTTTCATCAGGCTGTATGTCACCGTCCTGCCTTACCGTTTCCGGCGGGCGTATATTATCGGTGCCCGGTTGGTTTTTATTCATTAAACCGGTGTACAGAAAATATGCGCCAGCCAGGAATATCAGAAATATAATAAGAGATAATATTGTTTTGGTTTTTGAATTCATCGTTTTCCCTCCGTCAGCCTGATAGTATTGACAAGTACCTGCCCATTAATCCGGTTGCCATCAATATCCCGGTAATGATAAGCAACCCGCCCGATACAATGTTGATTATCCGATAGTTTTTCTTAATAAAGTCAAAAGCCGATTTCAGCCTTCCGATTAAAACGGCGCTTGCTAAAAAAGGGATTCCCAAACCAAGCGAATAGCATAGGAGCATTAAAACGCCTTTCAGGCTTTCACCGCTGTAGGCGGCAAGCATAATGGCCGAGCCCAAAAAGACCCCGACACAGGGAGTCCAACCGACAGAAAATATGATGCCGAACAAAACGGAAGCAAAAAAACCTGTCTTTGCGTTATTCATTTTTATTCGGCAGGTCGTATTGATAAACGGCAGTTTAATAATCCCTATAAAGTTTAAGCCGAAAAGTATTACAATTACACCGGTAACCATATTGACAAGGGTACGGTATTCTCTTAAAAATCTCCCTATGGTACCGGCAAAAGCTCCCAGAGCCGTAAAGACAACGGTAAATCCTAAGACAAAACCGATTGCGTTTATAAATGTCCTGTTATTATTGCCGCTGTCGTCCTGCGCGGCAAAATAAGAAACATACACCGGCAGCATGGGCAGAAGGCACGGCGATATAAAAGTAACAATTCCTTCGAGGAATGTGATTAAATAGTCCATTAATGATTTCCTTTCTTTTACCCGGTTACAGGGTATAAAAAAAGAATAAAAATGTACGGCGCTGCCCTTTTATAAATATCGTTTTCCTGCTGGAATAATTCCATCAGGGAAATGACTGAAAAAAAGAGTCCGGCAGCGTATGATTATTCTTACCCACATAATTTTTTTTAAAACGGTACAGAATATGAATTCTCACTTTGTAAAAAAACCCTTCCCTTTACTATCACAGTTTAAAGGACTATAATGGTTATCGGGACAGATAGGTAACGGAACTGCGGTCTTGCCGTTAACAGCGGAAAGACTCGTTTTATTGATATGGAGTGACATATATGGTTTTTTCCAGCTTAATATTCCTGTGCGTATTTTTACCGCTTACGACAATTCTTTATTACATAATCAGGGACAGGCGCTGGCGAAACGGTCTGTTAGTTGCGGCATCCTTTGTTTTTTACGCGTGGGGGGAACCGGGATATGTCATTCTGCTTCTTGTTTGCGGTTTATTCAATTATTTCAGCGGGTTAACAATTGAAAAATCGAAGGATCCGAATAAGAAAAAGGCAAAGCTGGTCCTGGCTGTCAGCCTGAATATTTTAATTCTTGTTTTCTTTAAATACACGGGCTTTTTGATCGAAAACCTGAACCGGCTTTTGGGATTTACGGTTAGCGCGCCGGATATTTATCTGCCGGTGGGTATTTCTTTTTATACCTTTAAGGCAATTTCTTATGTTGTTGATATATACAACGGAAAAGTACCGGCGCAGAAATCTTATTGGAAATTCCTGCTGTACATCTCACTTTTCCATCACCTTGTCGCCGGTCCCATTATCCGCTACCAGGATATAGCGGAGGAGATTGATTGCCGCGAAGAAACACCGGAGGGTGTAAGAGACGGTGTGCGCCGGTTTATCGCCGGGCTTGCGAAAAAGGTTATTTTAAGCAATACGGCGGCGGAAATTGCCGGAACATTCCTGGACGGAGATTTATCCCGGCTGTCTGTTGCCGGGGCCTGGCTTGGGATTCTCCTTTTCGCTTTTCGGATATATTTCGATTTTTCAGGCTATTCAGATATGGCTATCGGGCTTGGTAAAATGTTCGGCTTTAATTACGGCGAAAATTTCAATTACCCGTATATTTCAAAATCGCTGACAGAATTCTGGAGGCGATGGCATATTTCCCTCGGGACTTTTTTCAGGGATTATGTGTACATACCTCTTGGAGGGAACAGGAAGTGCCTTATCCGCAACCTTCTTGTCGTTTGGTTTTTAACAGGGCTGTGGCATGGAGCAAGTTGGAACTTTATCCTCTGGGGTTTGTTTAATTTTGTGTTCATTGTAATTGAGAAGAAGCTGCTGAAAAGGATTCTGGAACGTATACCGGGCCTGTTTTCAAGAATCTACTTTGTTATTGTCACTTTGGTTGGATGGTCGTTTTTCTATTTCACCGATACGGCGCGGTTACTTGTTTTCGTTCGCGCTCTTTTCGGATCTGAGCGGAGAAACTTTATTAACCCGGATGCGATAATTCTTTTGCAGAATAACTGCGTGTTTATTATACTTTGTATTCTGGCGTCTACGCCGATACTGAAATATTTATCAGGCATTACAGAAAGAAAAATCGAGGAGCGGTCGAAACTGGCGGCAGGAGTCTATAATATAGGCCAGCCTTTTGCCTATACCGTGGTTTTTATTGTGTCCCTCGTATTTTTGGTTTCGCAGACCTATAACCCGTTTTTATACTTCCAGTTTTAGCGGAGGGGGAAGAGCAGGCGATGAGAAAAATTTATGCGGAAACATTAATATTTTTTGCGATACTGATCGTTTTCGGAACAGCAAATTTAATAAATACACACAAGCCGGAAATTTCTGAAGTGGAAAACCGGGCCCTTGCCGGCAAACCCGTTTTTTCCGCCGCGAACTTATTCAATGGGAAATATTTCGAAGAATATAACAATTACTATAATGATACCTTTATACTGCGTGATGAAATGATTCTTCTGTGCAGGGACATTAAAGACACTTTTACCGTTGATTCGGGTTATGTATTGGTGGTCGCGGAAAAGGATAAACTTCCGCAGGTTCCCGGCGATGATGCAGGGCTTTCTGGCGAAGAATCCGGGAACGGTTCCGAAAACCACGAAGAGACGGCTTCGGACGGAGGCGAAAAAATTGTGCCGGCCCAGCAGGAGGAGACTGAAACCGGAGGGGGAGAGAAAAAGGAACAGGCCCCGGAACCGGGGCTTGAACTTGAAGATGACGGAAATATGGGATATTGGCTTCTTGTAGACGGGAAAGCCGTAGAATTGTTCCGCTTCAACAAAGAGGCCATCGATTATTATGTCGAGACAATAAACATGTATCAAGAAAAACTGGGTGACAAGGTAAAGCTTTATTCGATGATCGCGCCGACGGCGGGGGAATTCACGCTCATGAAGCGCTACCGGAACATGACCGATTCACAGAACGAGGCTATGATTTACATTAACAGCAAACTGCATCCGGATATAACGGCCGTTGATGTTTTCGACGCGTTAAGCAGGCATAAGGATGAATATATCTATTTCAGGACCGATCATCATTGGACGGCTCTCGGGGCGTATTACGCTTATGAAGCGTTTATGAATGCCCGCGGCGAAGCGGCTGTTCCCCTTGAACGTTATGAAATGATTACCGTGGATAATTTTCTCGGCAGCGCGTATACAAAAACGCTCTCGAAAGAACTGGAGGATAATCCCGATACGATCCAGGTTTACCTGCCGTTTACGAAAAACAGCTTTACCAGATATTCCGGGAACGCTACAAAGGAAGTTGATGTAATAGATTTAAGTTATGCGGAAGGAAAGGACAAGTATTTAATCTTTATCAGCTCTGGCGGCGGTACGTGGTCGGTTATCCGGACAGAAGTGAAAAACGGAAAGAAGCTCCTTGTTATGAAAGATTCATTCGGAAACGCCATTGCTCCGTTCTTTCTGCCCCATTACGAAGAAATATACATAATAGATTCGCGCTTTTACAGTACTGCCCATACGGGAATGAGCATTCCGCAGTTTATAGAACATCACGGGATACAGGAAGTTGTCTTTGTACACTATATGGAGGACGTAAACTGGGCCGAGTTCATGCAGACCGTCCGCAATCTTCTTTTTGAAGACGAAAATACGCAATGAAATCAATCCTGCGCCGCCAGTAAATCCGTAGGCCACTGTTGTCTGCGGATTTTATAATTAATTAAAGTATATTGCGGAGTGTGATATATATGAAAGAAATGAAAAGCACTTACGATTATTTGAAGAAAATACGCAGAAGCTGGGAGATAAATCCTCGAACCAGGGTACAGGAGAATAAAATGAAAAACAAAAAGAAACGCAGGCAGGAAGAAAAGAAACTGATAAAAGATGGATTCGAATAATCTTTATTTGGTTCCGGTTGCGGCAAGTTGTTTTATCTTGTCGAACGTAAAAATTCACAGGGAGGGACAAAGTTATGTCACTTATTAACGTTTCAAACCTGTCTTTCGCCTATGAAGGCAGTTACGATAACATTTTCGAAAATGTAAGCTTTCAGATAGATACTGACTGGAAACTTGGGTTCATAGGAAGAAACGGAAGGGGAAAGACCACCTTTTTGCCCGTTAACCAAGGCTATCGTATTGCTCTCTGCGGTAAAAACGGGTCGGGAAAGTCAAGCGTTATAAAGCTCATCTGCGGGGAAGAAATATCGTATACCGGAAGTTTTGAAAAAGGGAGCCGCTTGCTTATTTCTTATGTATCCCAGGACACGTCATACCTGAGCGGAAATTTGAGCGATTACGCGCTGCAGAATGAGATAGATGAAAGCCTTTTCAAGGCCATTCTTCGAAAACTCGATTTTTCAAGGAGCCAATTTGAAAAGGATATGGAAAACTTCAGCGAAGGGCAGAAGAAAAAAGTGCTTATCGCAAAGAGTCTTTGCGAAAAAGCACATCTTCATATATGGGATGAGCCGCTCAATTTTATTGATGTAATATCCCGTATGCAGATCGAGAATTTATTGCTCGAATTTAAACCCACAATTATTTTTGTTGAGCATGACAGCATGTTCTGCAATAACATAGCTACCGAAAAAATTTACTTATAACATGGTTTACTTATTAACAAACAACTAATTTTGTCAACGTTATTTTTATATTAAGTTAAAATAATCTCACCCGTTTCCGAAATCACAAATTTCGAACGGGTACCCGAGAACATTGTATCAAGAATTTATTCAGTCGATGTCATGCTGCCCTCGGTTTCACCGAGTGAAAATCTTATGGTTTTCTTAAAATTCATGATAAAATAACCTCACCCGTTTACGAAATCACAGATTTCGAACGGGTACCCGAGAACATTGTATCAAGAATTTTTTCAGCCGATGTCATGCTGAATAAATTCATGATATAATAAAACGAGAATCGACTCTATAGGCGGCCTGTATGGTATTCTGCCTTTAAATAATTCATATATGAAAGGAAAAGGAAAATGGATCATCAAAAGAAACTTGAGTTGAAACTGTGGTATAAAAAGCCCGCCAATTTGTATTATGGCTGGAATGAAGCATTGCCCATTGGAAACGGGCGGCTTGGAGCAATGGTGTTCGGAGGGGTGCAAAGAGAGCGGATTCAGTTAAATGAGGACAGTGTCTGGTACGGCGGACCGAGAGACAGGAATAATCCCGATGCCCTCGAGAACCTGCCGAAAATCAGGGAACTTATTAAAAGCGGGAAAATTAGTGAAGCCGAAAGGCTTGCGGCAATTGCTCTTTCGGGTGTCCCCGAAGGTCAGAGGCATTACGAGCCTTTGGGTGATGTATTTATTGAGTTTGACGGGCATGATCATTACCGCGATTATAAAAGGGAACTGGATATAGAACAGGCGGTATCGAGAGTTGTTTATACCGTCGGAGACACGTCTTATACCCGAGAGATTTTTTCGAGCGCGCCTCGCCAGGTTATCATAATGAGGATAAAAAGCAGCGGTTCGGATAAGATTTCCTTAAGATGCATTTTAAGAAGAGCCAAGTATTTTGAAAAAGTAACCTCAATTTCAAACAATACTCTTGTTATAAATGAAAAATGCGGCGGGGAAGGCGGAGTAGAATTTGCGTTTTGCATTAGGGCCGCGGCGGAGCAGGGAAATATCCGCATTATCGGCGAGCACCTCGTTGTTGACGATGCGGTAAATGTTACATTGTTTATATCCGCTGCGACATCTTTCAGATATGAAGATCCGCTAAAGGCATCACTTGATTTTATAAATAACGCCCAGAAGCATTCCTATGACGATTTACTCGCGGAACATATCAAGGATTACCAAAGGCTTTTTAAGAGAGTCGAGCTTAATATAGATGATGCGGATTTAGATGAATCAAGACATATGCTTCCCACGGACGAAAGGCTTGAGAATATTAAAAAAGGCGCAAAGGATAATGAGCTTATCGGCCTTTATTTCCAGTTCGGGCGCTATTTGCTGATATCCTGCAGCAGACCCGGATCTCTGCCGGCGAATTTGCAGGGGATTTGGAATCAGGACTTTCTACCTCCCTGGGACAGTAAATACACGATAAATATAAATACGCAAATGAATTACTGGCCGGCTGAAAACTGCAACCTTGCCGAGTGCCATAAGCCGCTTTTTGACCATATCGAAAGGATGCGCGAGCCCGGAAGAAGAACCGCGAGGGTAATGTATGGCTGCAAAGGATTTATGGCTCATCATAATACGGATATATGGGGAGATACGGCTCCGCAGGACATATATATACCTGCTACATACTGGCCCATGGGCGCCGCATGGCTTTGCCTCCATTTATGGGAGCATTATGATTTCGGCAGGGATAAGAGCTTTTTACAACAGGCATATCCTGTGATGAAGGAAGCGGCGGAATTCATCCTCGACTACCTGATAGAAGATGACAAAGGAAGGCTTGTCACATGTCCTTCCGTATCCCCGGAAAATACATATATCTTGCCCAATGGTGAAAGCGGATGCCTGTGCATGGGTCCTTCGATGGATAGCCAGATAATTTGCGAACTGTTTACGAATTGCATAAACGCTGCTTCAATATTAGGCGTTGATCATGAATTTATTAAAACACTCAAGGAAGTTCTGGAGCGTATTCCAAAGATTGAAACAGGAAAACACGGTCAGATTATGGAATGGTCGGAAGATTACGAAGAGGCTGAACCCGGGCACCGGCATATATCCCATCTTTTTGCGCTGACTCCGGGCAGGCAGATTACTGTCAATGACACGCCCGAACTCGCCAAAGCGGCAAGAATTACGCTCGAAAGAAGGCTTGCCCACGGAGGAGGCCATACAGGCTGGAGCAGGGCATGGATTATTAATATGTGGGCAAGGCTTCAGGATGGCGACAACGCTTACGAAAATGTAATAGGATTGTTGAAAAAATCGACACTGCCGAACCTGTTTGATACGCACCCTCCTTTCCAGATTGACGGCAATTTCGGCGCGGCCGCGGGCATTGCGGAAATGCTGCTGCAAAGCCATGATGGTACGATACATATACTGCCCGCACTGCCGAAGGCATGGCCTGACGGTTATGTTAAAGGCCTAAGGGCTAGAGGAGGTTTTGAGGTGGATATTCAGTGGAAAAACGGTGTTCTCGTCAGCGCGAAGCTGTTGTCACTGGCAGGAAACAAATGCGTTGTAAGGGTGCAGGACGGGGAAACCGTCGAATATCAAACTGAACCGGGGCAGTGTATATACCTGGGTGAAAAACAGCCCTTTCAGAATTAATTAAAGTTTTGATAAAAATAATATTTCCATAAGAAAGGAGCGGCTTAGCCCGCTCCTTTCTACAGTTCTTCGTTTCTTTTTTCCGAAACGGTTTCACTGACTTTTTCATACATGGTTCTTACCCCGTCGCAGTCTGCCTCAAAATTAAATGCGCTGCAATGGCTAATGCCGATATGATCCGCTTCCGCAGCCGCATCAATGTTAGCGCCGAAAAACAAAAAATCCCAGTTATGTTTGTGCTGATAGTGGTGAATCAACTGCTTTATTTTATTGTGTGTGAATTCCCTGCTGGAGTTTTCCAATCCGTCGGTAATAATAACAAAAATAACCTTTTCCGGCCGTTCACTTTCCGTCGTATAATCGATCCGGCTGCTTATGTCAAGGATTGTTTTGCCCACAGCGTCATAAAGAGCGGTGCTTCCCCTGACAAAATACTCTTTCTCGGTAAGCTTTGCTTCTTCCGCCCTGACAGCGTTCCATAAAAGCTCATAGTAATTATCGAACAGAACTGCGGTAACCCTTACCTCGCCTTTTTGCTCCATCTGTTTTTCCACAAAAGCGTTAAAACCACCTATTGTATCCTTTTCAAGGCCTGCCATGGAACCGCTTCTGTCGAGTATAAAAACTATTTCCGTCAAACCTTTCTTCATACCGCACATCCCTTTCTAAAATAATTATGGTATAATAATACCTGGAAAAAACAACAAAATGGTCGCCTGAAAGGCGACATTTTCAAAGCGGTATTTGTTTATGGATATAAAAAGAATCCTGGAACAACTGGAAAAATATCTTGAGGAGAACCTGGCAACGAAATCGCTTTCGATTTTCGAAGATGCAGTATTAAGGGCGGCGGAAGCATACCCCGGAACATTTGAAAGCGAAATGGAAGATTTCATTTTTAGTAAGAAGAAGCCTTCTTTTAAGTCACTGCTTTTTCGTTACATAGATGAAAGAAATTTAATTGATTCCGAAGTTTATAAAAAGGCCGGCATTGACCGGAGGCATTTTTCAAAGATTCGTTCAAATAAGGATTACCGTCCCGGTAAAAATACGGTTATTTCCCTTTGCCTCGCTCTGGAGCTGACGCGGGAGGAAGCGGATGCTTTATTGGAATCATGCGGGTTCAGCTTATCGAGCAGCGAAATCTTTGACTTGATTATCGCGTTCTGTCTTGAACGGAAAATTTATGATATTGATACAGTGAACCTTATACTCGATCATTATAATCAGAAACCCCTGCAGCAGTTTGCCTGAATTGCTTCAATTTGCTTCAAACCGGCAACTGCGCATCCTTGTGATTCCCGCGGGTCCTGGTTCGGATGTTTCGTTTCCTTGGGTGACAAAGCACATACCGATAACACGCTTCGGGTATTTTTTATTTTCGCACGGAGGTCTCCATATCCCGGGTCGCTCAATAACCCGCTCCACAGTTGCCTGTAGGCAGCAGGGCGTTGGAGCGTGTCGCCCGTCGTCACCGAAAACATCCGAACCACCCGCTATGTTTCGGCGTTGTTCCCGCGGGTCCTGAGTTATCTGATCAAATATACATTATCCCGGAATATGTTGTATAATGACAGTTAACGGAGAAAGGGAGGGAAAAGGAATGGAACGCATTGAAATAATTCAGGGTGATATTACAAAGGTTAAAGCTGATGCTATTGTGAACGCGGCAAATAAGACGCTTCTTGGTGGCGGCGGAGTTGACGGCGCCATTCACAGGGCCGCCGGTCCGGAACTGTTGGAAGAATGCCGCAGGCTGAACGGCTGCGAAACGGGAGAAGCAAAGATCACAAAAGGCTATAAACTGCCCGCGAAGCATGTAATATATACCGTAGGTCCAATATGGCAAGGAGGGGCAAATGACGAGGATCGCCTGCTGGCTTCGTGTTACAGGAACTCTCTGAAACTTGCTGTTAACAACGGGCTAAAGATAATCGCGTTTCCTTCAATCAGTACGGGTGCTTACCGGTTCCCGCTAAAACGCGCGGCGGAAATTGCGATGCGGGAAATTTGCGGGTTCCTCAAAGAAAACAGCAGTATAGACAAGGTTGTTGTTGTATGCTTTGACGAACGGACAAAGCAGGCGTATGATGAAGCCAGACAGCTTGTTGCAGAAGTTAATTGAAATATTCCGCAAACCGGTACAGCGGTAGTATTTTAAGCTGTTATCCTAACCGAAAAGAGGGGATTAAAATGAAAATCGGAGTATTTAGCGTGAGCATGCCTGAATATGGCATTGAGGAAACAGTAAAAATTCTTAATGAGTTAGGTTACGACGGTGTTGAGTGGAGGGTCGGTGAACCCGCCCCGGAACGGAAACCTGATAATTACACGTATGAGAACAGGTATTGGACATATAACAAAAGCACGCTGGATATAGCGGAAATTTCCGAAATAGCCGGGGATGTAAAGAAAATCTGCGACAGGCACGGTATCGAGACATATTTCCTTACAACATATCTTACTCCGTGGGATACAGAAAGCATTGAGAAGGTAATGAAAGCCGCAAATATTAACGGATGCGGAAATATTCGCGTATTCACGCCAAATTACGACGGGACCGAAAACTACAGGGCTCTTTTCAACAGGGTTGCAGAGCAGACAAAAATAATTGAAAAAATGGCCAAAGAGCACAACGTTAAGGTATGCTATGAAATTCATATGAAAAACATTATACCGAGCGCGAGCGCCGCTTACCGCCTTGTTTCTAACTTTGACCCTAACTATATAGGGGTCATATTTGATCCGGGCAATATGGTGCATGAAGGTTTTGAAAACTACAGGCTCGGCATTGAACTACTCGGTGATTATCTCGCCCATGTCCATGTTAAAAACGCGATATGGGAAATGACAGGAAAGGACGGGCATGGCTCGGATATATGGGAACCCCGCTGGACGTCGTTAAAAAAAGGTTATGCCGATTTGAAAAGACTGTGCGGCGATTTAAAAACAGCCGGTTATAACGGTTTTTTATCGGTTGAGGACTTTTCAAACGAACAGGAAACGTATGAAAAATTAAAAAGCAATCTTGAATACCTTCGAGCAATCAGCAGGTAGACGCGCGTCGCGGGATGCGTTCTTTATCCACGGATATTTTAGGGAAAGCATCTTTACGTTTTAAATTAAAAAAGCCCCTAAGGGCTTTTGCAGGAAAACGGCGTTTTATGATGATGAGGGTTAAGGCCGCTTTTGCGCTGACTTTTTAAGCGCTTAAATGTTTATTCAAGATTTAGTCTCCGTTTCAGAATAATATTGGTTACGATAAAGCATACGGCTGTTAATACAGCCAAAATAATACCGGTTACCAGAATTAACATATTAATGTGGCTCGGGTGCAAAGAGGGCACAGGTCCGGACAGCGAGGTTAAATAATACTGGAAAAAAAGAATAATCAGTATAAAGACAATCTGGCTTACGGTATTTATACCTATATACATCCCAAAAGACGCCAGAAGTTTATGTTTCCTGAAAAGATGCCCCAACGCAATTGCCGTGTACATTTGAACTATGCTGAAAACAATTGATGCGAGAAAAAGCAGAGGAATTGAGAAATATCCCATTGTTCCCAAATACTCCTTAATATACATAAGCAATGAGCCGAGTTCTTTCAATTCCTGAGCAGGTACAAGCAGCATAATCGAGACCATGCCAATAGCGGCGCTTAACAGGTTCCAAAGAATGGCAATCAGCAGTTTGTTCACAAGATGCTTCCATGTCTGTACCGGCAATGTAAACATCAGGTATCCTTCATCACCCAGGAGGCTTTTGTAAAACCTCTGAATCATGACAACAAGCGTCACGACCATTATCCCGATAAATAAAAACACATATATGAACATTGACAGGAAAACGGCAATTTGCAAAAAGCTTGAAGCTTCTTTCAGCACAAACGGATCATTATGAAGCAAGACCCGGCTTATCAATGCGAACAGAATAAGAGCGGCGTATATAGGTATAAACCAGCGTGCGGTGGCTTTAAATTCGTATTTCAACAGTTTCGCTAACATTTGAACACCTCCCTGAACAATGCGTCTACCGACTTTCCGTATTCATCACGGATTTCATCCACTGTTTTGTTTAAGACTGCCTGCCCTTCCTTAAGGAAAACAATGTCGTCCAGTACCTTCTCAATATCAGCAATGAGGTGTGTCGACAGGATAACGGCAGCGTTTTCATTGTAGTTCGTTATAATTGTATCGAGGATATAGTCGCGGGCGGCAGGATCAACGCCTCCGATAGGTTCATCAAGGAGATACAGCTCCGCGTCGCGGCTCATAACGAGGATTAGCTGGACTTTTTCCTTAGTCCCCTTCGACAGGGTTTTTAACCTGCTGTTCGGATCAATATTAAGCCTTTTTAGCATGTCATATGCTTTTTCCGGGCTGAAATCCTCATAAAAATCCTGAAAGAACCGTATAATCTGCGAAACCTTCATCCAATCGTTCAAATAATTCTTTTCAGGCAGGTATGATACTATTTTTTTAGTTTCGACACCGGGGTTAAACCCATTTATCCGAACTTCGCCGGATGTCGGGGTCAGCAGCCCGTTGCATATTTTTATAAACGTGGTCTTCCCGCTGCCGTTAGGTCCAAGAAGGCCGACGATCCTGCCTCGTTCTATCGTAAGGTTAACGCCGTCAAGAGCTTTTGTCGTTCCGAAACTTTTTGTAAGGTTTTTGCACTCAAGAATGGTATTCATCGTTTCACCTCTTCCAGCATTGTTTTCAGCATGCTTAATATTTCTTTGTTTTCAAAACCCAGCTGTTTCATTTTTTTCAAAAAATCCTGTATCTGTTCCTGCGCCAGTTTATTTTTTACCTGATAAATCACGTTATCATCCTCCGTTACGAACCTGCCGCTTGTGCGGGTGGAATAAAGCAGTCCGTCTTCTTCCAGTTTCGCGAGAGCTCTTTGCATTGTATTAGGATTAACCGAGGCCTCCCGCGCAAGGTCACGGACCGAGGGAAGCCTTGAGCCCGGCGCGTATATTCCTGAACAGATTTTCAGTTCAATCTGTTCAATGAGCTGCGCGTAGATGGGGCGATCGGCTTTCAGTTCCCAAGGCATTTAATCACTCCTTTGTATTATTGTATTAAGTGCTTAATACAATAATACAATAAAAAAATTAACCTGTCAACCGCCGGCAGTAAAATTTTTATTAATATTTAGATGAAGAGTGAGTCGATTGTTTGAAATATTTTGAACAGCGGCAGTTCTGGATGTGTTGAAATTGCTAAAGCGATTTCTTCCGCTGTTTCAGCAGTTCAAATTTATTTTTATGGAAGTTTATTATACCTTCTTTTTTTAGATTGCTCAGCACAGCCGACATTGCGCTCCGGTCAACAGCCAGGTAATCGGCAAGACCCTGGCGGTCGAAAGGAATGCGAAAACTGCTTTTTCCCGCTTTTTGCGCTTCATAGGACAGATAAGCCAAAAGTTTTTCGCGGGTGGTTCTTTTCGAAACCAATTCAATTTTCTGCGTCAGCGTTATATTTTTCAGCGCGAGGATATTCATCATGTTTTGTATCAACTGCCGGTGATATATACATAAATTCGAGCAGGGAGAAGTAATCCTGCGGCTGTCGATAAAAAGCAGTTCGCTTTCGGCCGCCGCAATTATGGATACCGGAAGAGATTTATTTTCGGCGAACGCGAAGGCTTCTCCGAATAAGTTGCCTTTGCCAACCTGGGCAAGAATGCTTCTGTTCCCGTAGAAGTCCTCCAGAATAACCTGGACCTGCCCGGACAAGACAATACCAAAGCTGTTGATGCTGTCGCCGCTCATAAAAACGATATCATTTTTTTCGTACCGTTCGAGTTTTGGCGACAGGCATGCCAGCAGAGGCTGCAGATCAGACACTTTAATATCTTTAAATAATGGAACTGTTATTAATAATTCTGTATATTTTTTCATAAAAATCTTTTTTCGTTGTATTTACAACAGACTTATTATATTCAGTATATTAAACTTAAACCATAGAATCAATAGCAAAATCTAAAAAGAAAGAGGTGTAATAAATGATTCGTAAAATAATAAAGATAGATGAAGACAAGTGCAATGGCTGCGGGCTGTGTGTTGATGCCTGCCACGAAGGAGCTATAGGTATTGTAGACGGAAAAGCGAAACTTTTGCGTGACGATTACTGTGACGGTTTGGGGGATTGCCTTCCGGTCTGCCCGACCGGCGCGATAAGTTTTGAGATGCGTGAGGCGGCGGAGTATAACGAAGCGGCGGTCCAGGAAAACATGCTGAAAAAACAGGCGGCATCCATTCCCTGCGGATGTCCCGGAAGAAATATTAAGACTATCCGGAGGGACAGCCAAATAAGCACCCGTAACGAAACCGCCGAAAATACAAGCCAGCTTACGCAGTGGCCTGTTCAGATTAAACTTGTTCCGGTTAACGCGCCTTATTTTACCGACGCGAACCTGTTAATTGCCGCCGATTGCACGGCATTTGCGCATGGTGATTTTCATAACAGGTTTATGAAAAACAGGATAACACTTATAGGCTGCCCTAAACTCGACGAAGGTGATTACAGCGAAAAGCTGACGGAAATAATAAAGAATAACAGCATCAAGAGCGTAACTGTCGTGCGTATGGAGGTTCCATGCTGCGGAGGCATTGAAAACTCGGTAAAAAAGGCACTAATAGACAGCGGCAAGTTTATCCCGTGGCAGGTCGTAACAATTTCAACGGATGGGGAAATATTGGATAGATGATTATCCCCGCTGTTTGGGCGGTTGTATCAAAATTGTCCTTTTCATGGTGTTTGATATTTAGTTGCTGTTCAGACGTACAAATAAACGTGAAGAACTACTGTACAATAAAAGGAAACCTGTCCTGTTTCAGTTATTGCGCAGCAGTTCTTTTTTTATCGGTATCCTGACAGAAATAACCAAGTGACAGACTGGCGTCGCAATGCTGCAGCTTGAAAAAAACAGCGGATTAAGTTAGTATAGATAGAGGATTATACTCTATGCATTATTAAGCCCTGTGTAATTGACTATATATAAGGACATCATAAATGTGTATTACCGGGGAAACAGACCGTGGGCGCTCTAACAGCAAATATATACGGGAGGATTAATTGTGAAACGCGGAAAGTATTATATAACGACACCTATATATTATCCAAGCGGGAAGCTCCATATCGGGCATTCCTACACTACCGTTGCGGCGGACACCATGGCAAGATACAAAAGGCTTCAGGGTTATGATGTGATGTTTCTGACCGGAACAGACGAGCACGGGCAGAAAATACAGCGTGTTGCCGAGCAGGAAGGCGTATCGCCGCAGGAATATGTCGATCGCATAGTTGCCGGGATAAAGGATTTATGGTCATTGATGAAAATAACCAACGACAAATTTATCCGCACTACCGATCAAAGTCATGTTGAAACTGTTCAGAAAATTTTCAGGAAGCTCTATGATCAGGGCGATATATATAAAAGTGAGTATGAGGGCTGGTACTGTACGCCTTGTGAATCATTCTGGACCGAAACCCAGCTCGTTGACGGCAAATGCCCCGACTGCGGCAGGGAAGTCGAATTGACTAAAGAGGAAAGTTATTTTTTCCGTCTTTCAAAATATCAGGACCGCCTGATCCG
>Ga0209537_1001411_pt1 | contig 27131 bp, 23 predicted proteins | sample BioPla4DNA1_FD_187698 | JGI IMG/M metagenome (GOLD analysis project Ga0209537, IMG submission 187698) | Biogas fermentation microbial communities from Germany - Plant 4 DNA1 (SPAdes) (version 2) | ecosystem: Engineered > Bioreactor > Anaerobic > Digestate | place: Bielefeld, North... | reverse complement strand
GCCCGTACGCACCGTTCTGTGAGAGGAAAGCCGCTAGGCTGATCACCTAGCGGCTACCTACTCGATTGGCGCGTTTAGGGTATTCTTTCCGGGAGCAGGATCCCTCCTGCGGTTAGAGAAGTGTAGAAAATGTAGGAGAGCTGCTGATTTGATCGCTTGAACAGGGGAGGAGATGCGGTGAGATCCTGGCTGTGCTGGCTTGTTGTCCTTTCGTTCCTGATCGTTCCCGCCCTTGGTGAGACCCGCAGCTACGAACTGCTGGACCTGCACATTGAGGCCCAAGTGGGGGCCGATGCGGTGGTGCGCATCACCGAGACCCTCAGGGTGAGGTTTGAGGGCACCTATTCCGGCATGTTCCGGTACTTCGACACCTCCCGGGACATCGCCATTAAGGATCTGGAGGTCGCAGAGGGAGGCTTTTCCTACCGGCGGCTGCCTGGGGAAACCCCCGGGGAGCCCGGCACCTACTTCGTGCAGGAGCAGGATGGGCAGGTGCTGGTGGACTGGAGCTTCAGCGCCACCGATGAGGTGCGGGAGTTTACCATCAGCTACACACTGCACAACGCCATTTTAAAGCACAACGATGTGGCTGAGCTTTACTACCAGTTTGTGGGCAGCGGCTGGGATCGGCCCTGGCAGCGGGTGCAGATCGTGCTCACCCTACCCCAGGGTGCAGCCCCGGATCAGGTGGGCGCCTGGGGCTATGGGCCCCGGCACGGAAGGGTCACCGTGGAATCCCCCAGCCGCATAGTCTGGGAAGTGGAGCGGCTTCCCGCCGAAACCTTTGTGGAGGGCCGGGTGGTCTTTCCCAATGCCCTGGTGCCCCTGGGCACCAGATACACCAATGAAAACGGGCTGGAGCGCATTTTAGGCGAGGAGCAGCGCCGGGAGGAAGCCAGGCGCCGGACGGAGGCGCGCCGGCGGCTGGATCCCTACGTGGCGGCGGTAGTCTTTGTTGTAGGTTATCTTCTAGCTTTCCAGATCTGGCGCAGCTACGCCAAGCCCGCTCCGGGGTACAAAGAGAGGTACTACAAAGAACTGCCAGGGGACTATCCCCCTGCGGAGCTGGCCTTTTTGCTCAGGCGAAACGTCCAGGGACAGGATTTCACCGCTACCCTGTTGGATCTGGCCCGGCGGGGTTATCTCAGTATTGAAGAAATAACTGAGCTGCAGGCCAGAAGCGGCAGGGGGGAAGCGAATTATAGATTTAGGAGGCGGGAAGTGTCCAGGCAGGACCTGGTAAAACTGCGCCCCTATGAAACTCAGATTCTGGAGCTGCTCTTTGCCGAAGGGAACCGGGAAGAGCTGACCCTGGCGGAGCTGCAGGAGTACGCCAAAGAAAAGGCCAAGGACTTCGCCGCTTTCTGGAAGGAGTGGGCGGAGGCGGTGGAAAAGGCCGCGGCGGAGCACGGCTTCTTCGACAAAGAGGCGGGCAAGCGGGCCTCGTGGTTACTGGTGCCGGGCTTTGGCTTACTGCCTGTGGCGGTTGTCGCCGCAGCCCTGGAGATGTTCATCACCGCCCTGGTCATGGGCATCCTGGGCCTGGCCGTGATTATTCTGGTGGTGGCCGCCTTCACCCGCCTGTCCCCCGCAGGCCGGGAGCAGTATACCAAATGGCAGGCCTTCCGCCGCTATTTGAAGGAGTTCTCCCGGGTAGACCAGGTGCGTATCGGCTCTTTGGGCATCTGGGAGCACTACCTGCCCTACGCAGTCACCCTGGGCGTGGCTGACCAGATGCTCAAGCAGCTGGAGCTGCAGATCCCCTCCATGCAGCAGGGGGATCACCGCTTCGGGTACCCTTGGTTGATCTACCACAGCTGGTCTGGGGTGCATCCCGTGAGCCGCATGACCAGCAGTCTGGAAAAGTCCCTCACCAGCGCAACGCTGCCGCAGGGGGTAGGGGGCAGCGGAGGCTTTTCCGCCGGCGGCGGGGGAGGCTTTGGCGGAGGTGGAGGCGGGGCCCGCTGATCCGCGAACTTGGGAAGGAGAGAACTACGATGAAGAACAGGTGGACGTATACCCTGATCATAATTACAGCGCTTTTGGGCTTGACACTGACCCCCGCCGCCTCAGGGGCAGAGCGAGTGGTCGTCCTGGATTTTCTGGCCTTGGATTCCCAGGGCAGCTATATCGATCCCCTCAGCTTCACCCAGGGTGATCTGGTGGGCCTGTCCAAGATCATGTCCCAGGGCATTGCCGCCAGGCTCGTGCAGTTCGGCGAGTTCGACGTGCAGGATAGCGTCTCTTTACGGGAGGAGCTCGCGGACCTGGGATTCGCACCCGACACCCCCGCGTGGGATAGGGCCCGGGCCATTTTGACCGCGGGTCTCGCCGATCAGGTGATCACCGGTTCCCTGACCCTGCTGCAGAATACTGCGGTGGTGGGCGTTCAGCGTTTCCAGCTCGCGGGAGCCGAGCCGGTTTTGGTGGGGTCAGCCCTGGCCAGCGCCGCCAGGATTCAGGACGCCCCCAATCTGGTGGACAGCCTGCTCACCGATTTATTCCCACCGCAGGTCCAGGTCATCGAGCGGGCGGTGGAACAGGTTTTTGTAGTGCCCGGGCAGGTGCGCCTCAACCTGGGGCAGTCCAAGGAGCTGACCGTCTATGCCCTGGATTCCCTGGGCAGGCCCGTTTCCAGTCCCGAGTTCCTCTTCCTTTCCAGCGACGAGTCGAAGGTCGCGGTGGACGAACGGGGAGTAGTGACCGGTTTGCAGCCGGGCACGGCTACCATCACCGTGCGGGCCATCACCAAAGGGACACGGTCCGGTTCACCAGCGGTGATGCAGGTGACTGTGCTGCCGCCCACCTTCGGCGTGCGGGTGGGCAGTGTACTTCTGCCCAGGGGTGAGACCCGCTTTCCCGTGCGCATCGGGCTGCGCCTCACGCCCACCATCGACCAGAAGGGGAGCCAGACCAGTGCTCCGGACCTCACGCCCAAGGATGCTATTCCCTCCGACAGCTCCAATCCCCTGGGGATCATCTCTTCTTTCTTCGGTTCCATGCTCACCAACGGGCTGATGACCATTGACCTGGATTTTGACCCGTCCCGTGAGCTTCTGGTATCCTTCAGCGGGGTGCAGCGTTCCAGCGGAGGCTATCTGGGGGCCGGAGTGGGGTATGTCACTCCCCTGGATAATGTGGAATCCCAGAAGGGCTTCATTCTCCGCTTTACCGTGGGTACCCAATACCGCGCCACCAACCGGCTGGCGGTGCCGGTGGAGGCGGTGATGGATGCCGTTTTCCCCACCACCAGCGTGTTCAGCCCCAGTTTCCGCTTGGGGATCAACATCGGTTTTGATCTCTTCCCGTGATCAGGGCTGCAACCGAGGTGGGCCTTTGTGAACCAATAAACTTGCTGAAAGAAACGCCCAGGTGCAGGAGTTGCCAGAACCTGGGCGAATCTTTTATTAGTAACCCTTATAATTAACGGGAGGTCGGAGTGGGTGTGCTGAGACTGTCCATTGGCAAGAAGTTGGGGTTGGGGTTTTTCGTTCTCATCGTGGCCATGGCTTTGGCTAATGTGGTGAGCATTTTCGGCACCAGAGCCATCCTGGACAGGTGGGAGCTGTCTGAGGAACTGGAGGTACTCCATGTTGACCTCCAGCAGCGGGAAATCGAGCATCTGCAGTGGGCCATGCAGCTCCAGAATCATCTGGTCTCCGGGTCGGTGGAAGGTTTTGCCATTGAACTTGATCCCACCCGCTGCAATCTGGGAAGGTGGTTAGCCAGCGATCAGTTCCAGCGCCTGCAGGAGCAGTACCCTGCTTTGACCGGCGAGTTTGAGCAGCTCCTTCGTTCCCACGTGGAGCTCCACACCTCGGCCCGGGACATCAAGGGCCTTCTGGAACAGGGAGAGGCGGCAGAGGCGGAGAGGGTTTACCACAGCGTTACCGCGGCGAGCCTGGCCCAGATCCGGGGCATCCTGGATCGCCTCCGGGGAGAGCTGGCCCGGGATGCGCAGGGGCTGAGCAGCGAAGTGCGCCAGCTGATTAACTCCATCATCCGGCAGTTGATCATCATCGGCACGGCGGGGATTGTCATAGCCTTGGCCGGGGCGATCCTCGTCACCCGCAGCATCACCGGGCCGCTGGCGGTGCTGAAGGGGGCGGCTCTGCAGGTGGGGGACGGCGATCTCGGGGCCAGCTGGACCATCAAGTCCCGGGACGAGATTGGCGATCTGTCGGATTCCCTCAGGGCAATGGCCGCCAATCTGCGCCAGCTGGTGAGGGGCGTTCAAGAGAGCAGCGAGCATGTTTTTGCCCTCTCCCAGGACCTCTCGTCCATGGCGGTGGAAACCGGTGCAGCCGTTGAAGAGGTGGCCAGCACCGCCAACGAGTTTTCCGGCACTTCGGTAACCATGGCCCAAAACACTGAGCAGATGCGGGCCAGTGCCGACCAGGCCATGGGCGAATTGGAACGGGGACTAGGACTTTTGAAAACCGCGGTGGGGGGCGTGGCCAGCGCCAGGGAAGATGTGGTGCATCTCACCACAGCGGTCAACAGTTTGGCGGAGCGGTCTAGAGAGATCAGTGCCATCGTGGAGCTGATCACAGACATCAGCGATCAGACGAGCCTTCTAGCCCTTAACGCAGCCATCGAAGCGGCCAGGGCGGGGGAGAACGGACGGGGCTTTGCGGTGGTGGCCGATGAGGTGCGTAAACTGGCCGAGCAGTCCCGGGAGGCCTCCGGTCAGATCGCCGAGCTGATCCGGGAGATCCTCAGCGGTACCGAGGAGACCATGGAGCGCATGGCCAAGGCCGATGGCAGTGTGCAGGAGGTGGCGGAGCAGATCCAGTTCACCGGCACCACCTTTGAGGGTATCAGCAGGACCTTCCAAGCGGTGGCTGCGCAGGTGGGTAGAATTGCCCAGGCGGCCAAAGATGTGGGGAGAGGCAGCGAGGAGATTGCCGCGGCCACCCAGGAGCAGTCCGCGGTGGTCAACTCCATCGCGGAAAACTCGGAGAAACTGGCCACGCTGGCAGGGGAACTGCAGCAGCAGATCAGCCGCTTCCGGGGCTTTTAGAAAAAAAGAGCCGTGTCTTGGTCAGACACGGCTCAAGTTTACTTCTGGTAATCATCGTAGTACTCATCTTGTTCAGCGAACTCTTTTTCGGCCCGAGCCTTTTGGATGTTCATCCGGATGTGGCTCATTGCGCCCAGCATTCCGAGCATGAAGCCCCACAGCGTAACGCCATACATCAGCAGGCTGAACCAAATGGGGGAGGGAATCAACCCGACCACCTGGCCGAAAACCACCAGCCAACCTACCCCCAGCATGATCCCGCCGATGAGCATCTGGCGTTTGGTGCTGCGCATCTTAGGCCTGGTCCTTATACAGCCAGCAGGCTACGGCATGGTCGTCCCGCACTTGGAACTCCGGCGGAATCTCCACATCGCAGAGACCCTTGATCATGTTCCGGCAGCGGGGATGGAAGCGGCAGCCTGGAGGCGGATTGAGCAGGCTGGGCGGTTCGCCCGCGGGCACATCCTTAAAGGATTTCAGGTTTTCCGCATCCGGATCGGAAGTGGCTTCAAACAGTGCTCTGGTGTAGGGATGCAGAGGTTCCTTTAAGAGTGCTTTGGTGGCAGACTTCTCGATGATCTTGGCGCCGTACATGGTGAAGATGCGTTCGGAGAAGTACCGCACTGTGGACAGGTCGTGGGTGATGTAGATGATGGCTAGGTTGTGCCTTCTCTGCAGCCCCTGGAGGAGCTGGAGAATCTCCACCCTGACCGAGGCGTCCAGCATGGAAACGGGTTCGTCAGCGATGAGCATCTTCGGCTCCAGGATCATGGCTCGGGCGATCACCAGGCGCTGCTGCTGTCCGCCGCTGAGCATGTGCGGGAACTTGGGCAGGAAGTCTTCGATGGGAGCAAGCTTAACTTCCTCCAAAACCTGCTTAATCCGCCTGGCTTGTTCCTTTTTATCCTTGATGCCGTTGATCTTCATGGGCTCCTCCAGGATCCTCTTCACGTTCATAAAGGGAGGGAGGGCCCCATAGGGATCCTGCATCACATAGCCAATATTGGAACGGTACTGCTTCCAACCCTCTTTATCGAGCTGGCTCAGGTCTTGACCGTCAAAGTAGATCTTACCCTTGGTGGGCTGATGGATGCCCAGAATGGTCTTGGCCAAGGTACTCTTACCGCAGCCGCTTTCGCCCACGATGGAAATGGTTTCCCCCGGGTACAGCTCAAAGGAGACTCCATCCAGGGCCCTGACATCACCGACTTTGAAGAAGCCCATGCGGCGAACTTCGAAGTAAGTGTGCAGGTTTTCCACCCGGAGAACGGGCTTCTGGGCCTGTGCTTGTTCTGGTGTAAGTTTCACAGCTACGCTAGGCATGCTTCACCTCTCCCATCTCGTCATAGAGCCAACACTGTACAGACGCTCCGCCTTCCAGTTGAATGTTTCTGGGATGAGTGGAGCATTTCTCAAACCTCTTCTCGCACCGCTCGGCGAAGCGGCAGCCCGTGGGCGGGTTGATCAGGGAAGGAGGCTGGCCTGGAATAAAGGCTAACTCCTTGTCTTCCCGCAGCGTGGGCACGCTGGCCATGAGCTTCTGGGAATACGGATGATGGGCATCGGTGTAGAAGTACTCGGCGGAGGCATACTCGATCATCTCGCCGGCGTACATGACGGCTATCTCATCCGCGAGCTCACTGGCGGTGCCGATGTCGTGGGTGATCAGGATGAAGGTGGTCTTGAACTCGTGCTTAACCCGCTTAAGGACGTTCATCAGGTTGGCCTGGGTCAAAAGGTCCAGAGCCGAGGAAGGCTCATCCAGGACCACCAGCTTCGGATTGGAAGCCAGGGCCATGGCAATGGCTGCCCTCTGCCGCATACCGCCGCTCAGTTCGAAGGGATAGCGGCTGAGGAAGTCCAGGGGCAGGCCCACAACGGCGAAGGCATCCTTCACCCGCTGGGCGGCCTCCTGCTTGCTGATGTCCTCGTGAATAAGCAGGGGTTCCATGAGCTGATCCTCAATGCGGATTACCGGATTGAGGGAGTTCATGGACGCCTGGGGAACCATGGCGATCTTGCTCCAGCGGATCTCCCGGCGGAACCTGTCATCATCGTATTTCATGATATCGTCGCCATCAAAGATGACCGAGCCGCTGTATTCGGAAACGTTGCGGGGCAAAAGGCGTAGAATCGCCTTGGCCAGGGACGTTTTGCCGCAGCCAGATTCCCCCACCACCGCCAGGGTACGGCCCTGTTGGAGCTGGAAACTTACTCCGTCCACTGCCTGGACAGGACCGCTTCTAGTGCGGAAATGCAGCTTCAAGTTGCGAACATCTAAAAGAACGTTGTTGCTCATACTCTATAACCCCCTCAGACGTGGGTTGAAGATGCGGTCCAGAGCGAAACCGAGCATGACGAAGCCCAGCCCGGCTAGCATCAACAGGAACGCTGGCTCCAAAACCCAGTAGAAGTGTCCATTGATCAGGGCGCCGTTGGTTTGGGCGTCGCTGAGCAGTTTACCCCAGGTGGGCAGCAGCGGGTCACCCAACCCCAGCACCGAGAGTGTGGCTTCCATAAACACGTAGGAAGGCACCTGGATCACAAAGGACGGAACCAGAACCGGCAGGATCCTGGGGACCATGTAGCGGAAGATGATCCGCGCGTTGCCTGCTCCATAGGCCCTGGCAGCTTCGATATAACCTGATTCCTTCACCTGGAGGAACATGGAGCGGTAGCTCAGGATACCGGAACCGAAGATACCCAGGGCGATCACAACCCCCAGGATTACCCAGATACTTCGTGAGTAGAACAGTCCCACCATGATCAGGATGGGCAAGAGCGGCAGGATCATGACCACTTCATTGATGCGCCGGATAAACCAATCCACCCAACCGCCGAACCAGACCGCTGCCGCGGCCAGCATCATGGTGGTGAGCGAGGAACCCACCGCGGCGATCAAACCGAAGGAGAGGGCAACTGGAGCGCCCCAGAGCAGGGCCACCGTCAGATCCCGGCGCCGGTGGTCTGTACCGGCCAAACCGTGCAGCTGACCGTAGACTACCACGGAAGCTTCCACCGTGGAGCCTTCCTCGAAGACCATGCCTTCAGCCAGCACTTTGTAGGTACCCTTCAGCGGTTTGCCGGGGTTGTTGGGATCGCTGAACAGGCCGATTTCCGGCTTCACACCGCCCAAACGCCGCTCCAACCTTGAATCCTGGGAGATGCGGTAGGTTTCACTGGAGCGAACCTGTATTTCAGTCAGGGGGATCTCCCGGCCATCTGGTGTGACCCAGATCAGGTTGACGTTGGGTCTGGCTGCCTGGAAGGTCGCCTGCAGGAATACGGCCAGCTCCGAGGGGAAGCGGTCGTAGGTGTACTCGAACTCAAGGATGGTATCTACAATTTGCACACCGCCGCCTAGGTCCACAACTGTTTTCTGGGCGTCTTCATCGGACGTTCTGCGCACGATGGTGACTGGCCTTTTCTCTTTGTAGAAGTAGTTAAACCAGGCGGGGCGGGCGTTTCTCGGCGTTTCCAACCAGACGTTATCTTCGCCGCGCCACAGCCGCACCGCTTCACTGTAGGGAATAGCTATCACTGCGTAGATGGCCAGGGCCACCAAGAACAGGATAATGAAAAGTCCAAAAACTGCAGAGGGGTAGTTCCTAATCTGCCTCAAGGCGTTCTTCATGATCTATTTCCACCTCCACCTAGTTTCACCCGTGGATCGACTATGGAGTAGATAATGTCGAGCAGGAACAGGGTGACCGCTAAGAGATAAGCATAAATAACGGTGTTGGCCACGATCACGGGCGTGTCATAGAGGTTGATGGCCTGCTGCGTCAATCGGCCAATGCCCGGCCAGGCAAACACTGTTTCCAGAACAATGGCGCCTACCCACAGGGTGATGATCATCAGGGAGAAACTGGTGATGATGGTGGGTAGTGTGGGTCGCAGCACGTAGCGGCGTTCAATCTGCCGGTCGGATAAGCCCTTGGCCTTGGCCATTTCCACGTAGTCTTCGCTGGAATAGATGAGGAAGAAGGTTCGCCAGGAATAGATCGAGGCAAAGATGTTGGCGATGAACATGGACAGAACCGGCAGAATCATGTGTTTGGCGATACTTAACGCCCGCGGCAGAGGCTCCTGCGGAGGTGGCGCATCAATCATCCCTCCGTAGGGCAGCCAGCCCAGGAGGGCAGCGAAAATAAGAATGAGGAAGAGACCGTAAAACCACGCGGGTGCAGCGCTATTGGGCGCCAACGCAATCACCAGTTTATCCAGGAACGAACCGTAGCGCCGCGAGAGGAAGAGGGCCACAAACAGCGCACAGAAGAACAGAAGCAGCTGACTGGTACCCATCAGGAGGAGAGTGGACGGCAGGCGTTCTCCGAGGATATTGCGTACCTGTCTAGAACCGCTGTCGCTGAGCAGATACTCCGCGGAGCCCAGGTTGAGGGTTAGTCCATTCCACAGGTACTCGAAACTCCTGATCATGAACGGCCGGTCCAAGCCCAGCTGCTCCACGCGCACCCTAACGCGCTCCTCTTCGAGCTGTTTGCGCTGCTGGACAGTGAGAAGGGCCATCTCGGGATCGGATCCCATTTGGAGAATCACCTGTTCCCTGATCTGGCCTATGCGCATCTGGTCCACATAGCCGCCGCCGTTGGCGATGAGGATGGTGAGATAAACAGCGATCACCACAGTGACGAGGAGGGTTAAGCCCCGCACTAGGGTGTATCGTAAAACTCTGCTTAGGTTACTACCAGCACCGCTGCGTCTTGGGACGGCCCGTGCTTGTGTAGCTTCCACGTTTAGCATAGGTCATATACCTCCTGGTATCCATCTGGACTAGAAAATGGAGGGCGCGGACTCCGCGCCCTCCGCTAGAATCCAGGCTTAGATTCTGGATCTCCTACCTTAAGGCAGTGTCACGAATGTGTGTGCGTCGAAGGTTGCAGCCGCCACCAGGGTGGGCAGGACGATAGCCTCAATCCGGTTGGAGCCCACAGGCAGCTGAGCGGTCTGTTCGCCGGTGAGGACGATCTCGAAGAGACCATCAGCCACAGGCGTACCGATACCGCTGGCAGCCACGGCTCCCGTAGCGTCGAGAACGATGAACTTCACTTCTTGAATGTGCTCGACTGCGTAGGGTTCACCCTTGAAGCTGATCTCAACCTCGAACCTGACCTCATCGCCGGCCTTCACACGGCTGGGTCCAGACATCTCGACCTCAGCGATGCGAGGCTCGTCGAACATGGCCCACTTGTCGGCAGGCTCAGAGTACTGCTCGAATCTCTTGAGGTGGACCATTCTCTCGATGGGATAGCACTTCTCGAGGTACATGGGTCCGTTGCCGATCCAGAAGTGGCCTTTCTCTTCGTACCAGGCCTTGGCGTTGGCGTAACGCTCAGCAATCTCCTCCTCGGTAATCCAATCCTTCAGGACGTGCTCCCAAGGCAGGTAGTTGTTCTCGATGGCGTAGTCGAGCCACTTAGCCAGAACCGGCAGGCTGGGTCCGGTGTTGTAGCCGAGCCATTCGATGTCGAGCTGAGTAGCCTTGCTGGCGCTGAAGGCCAGTTCGCCGGCTCTTTCAGCCAGGATACCCAGGGCAAAGGTATGCCAGGGCTGGTTGCCGTAGTTGTAGAAGGTGGCGAACGGGTCGCTGATGTTCATCTCAGCGTCAACGTACCAGCTGAGGCTGTAGGACTCAACTACCAGCGGATCTACCGAGAGAATTCTCCAGCCGCGGGCGTTCTCCATGGCTGCTGCCAGGTCAACGGCGGCGGATTCATCGTACAGCTCGCTGCCCTCAAATGCCTGATCCCAGCTGAGGATGGTGGGCAGGAGGATGTCCATGATGCTGTACTTGCTGCCGTCATGCCACAGTACTGTGTCATACAGATCCTCACGATAGTATACCACAGTCTTCCGTGGTGCGGTCAAGCCTTCGGGATACTTCTCGCCGACGGTGATGAAGCGCTGCTCGTTACCATCCCAGTACAGCCAAGCATCCTCGGGTACTACGATTTCTTCAGCAAACTCCAGGGTTACCCAATCGGACTCTGGAGACTTGGCCACAGGGAGGCCTTCCTCCACGGTCACTTCGATGCGCTCAATCCTGTGCGGCATGTAGTTACCGGTGTAGGGGTTGGACACAAAGCCACGGTCGAAGGTGGCCCTGATGGCCAGATTGTCGAAGGACCAGTTGGAACCGGCTACGGGGTTCCAAGGCTCAACCAGTACCTGCTGGGAACCCATGCGGATGGTGCCGCCGATTTCCTCGCCGCGGCGGATGGTGCTGGGCCAGAGGTGGGTGGAACCGATACCTTGAGCCAAGTCAGATGCCACGGAGATCTCGGCACGGCGAGGAATGTAGGAGAGCTGGTCTACAGTGTAGATGCGTGGCGAATCCAGCAGCGTCAGCTCCAGGGCACGAGCGTAAAGATCGTTGCGCTCTTCCATGGAGGAGAAGTTCTTGTAGTAGAGGATCTCGCAGAGCTCTTCCAGCTCAGGAATGGGATCCATGGCCAACCAGAGCGGGGAGGCTTGACCGGCACGATGGAACATCTGGCGGAAGATATGGCTCTGGTCACGGTATACGGCACCGGCTACCCAACCGCCGGTGTAGACGTGCCACTGGCCAAGTGCGGGATCACCCAATAGCCAGATGGGGGAGGCCTCAGCACTGGTGCGGTAGTCTACCCTGGTGGCGAAGCCCAGCTTGCTCAGCTGCTCGGATACATAGTCGCCCACCAGACGGCGTTGGTCCTCGATACGGGCCAGGATGATGATCTCGATGGGCTGGTCGTTGTAATGCCAGATACCATCAACCAGCTTGGCACCGTGGTTCATCATCTCTTCCCAAATGATCTGCTTGCCGGTCTCGAAGTCGTAGGCATACTGGAACTCGAGGGCCCGGGCAGTCTCAACCACGCGGGCGTAGTCTACATAAGCGGGGTTGAGCATGAGAGTCTTCGGCTGTGCCAGACCTTCGTAGAGCTCTTGGGCGATGTAGTCGCGGTCGATGATGTAGTTCATCGCCTCGCGTACCCGGCGGATTCCGAAGGGGTTCAGGCTGCCATCTTCAAAATGCAGCACCGGGTTAAAGGTGAGCTCGCTGTAGGAACCGAAGGTTACATAGTAGTCGAGATTCGGATCCTCGATGACCGTTTGGAAAGGAACGGCATCGGAGCTGGTGGATGCATAAATGTCGATGTCACCAGTTTGCAGACGGGAAATAGCGGTGTTGATGTTCGGCTCTTCGACAATGATTACTTCATCTACCCAGGTTCCCATCCTCTTCTCTTGGGCCAAGGCGCCGAAGGAGAGGATGCAGACTAATGCAACCGCTAACAACACAAAGGTTGTCTTCCGCTTGAACAATACAGGTCACCTTCCTTATCTGAAATTATGATGAACACGATTCCGACAATCCCCGACACTCGCTAGCAGCGATCACCCCCTTGGTGCACCACGCACCGTACGATTCTTCCACTTAGTCCAGGTAACGCTTGCGAATGTAATTCCACGTCCGAAGCGAATATCCTTCTTAAAAGCGCGCCGAATAGGTTATTCCCTCGCGCCCACGGTAATAATTTAGAGACTTAAGGCTAAAATCCTGCTAAGAAATTGTTGATTTGTGCCGGTTTGCGCCCGCGGGCACACTCCGATAACCCTTCATCCGACGGAAGAACAGAGGTGTAAAGCGTAGCTCAGGGGGCTCTCGTAAACCCTTTTCACAAGTTCGGTAGCACCCAATGCTCCAAACATGCTTTTCATCGGTTTGCCATTTAGTTCAATAATCCAGATCTTTCCGGCTGTGTCCAGGCAGAAGTCCACGCTCACTTCGCCCAGGGAACCCAGGGCCCCCTCCGCCAGCTGGGCGGCCTTGAGGCTCAACTCCTCCAGCTGCGGGAGGAAGGACGTTTCTGGGAAAGCCTGCTCCAGAGCCCTGGCGGCCGGCAGGATGGCTTGGCTGACGTTGGTGATATAGGAGTAGCGCAGGGCCACGCGGCTGAGGGCACCGGAGGGCTGCCAGGTGCCGGCCGCGTCTTTCTGAACCAAGATGCGCACATCGAAGATCCGGCCGTCGATGGCGGCTGCTGGTATAAACTGCTGGATCAGCCAGCCGCTGTCGGCCGCCTCCTCCAGCCAGGTGAGCAGTTCATCTACTCCCCCAAAGGTCGCGATGGGAGATTGGGTGCCGTGGTGCACCAGCACCTTCTTCCCCCTTTTCCTAATGAGGTAGATGAGAAGCCCCAGCTGCCCCGTGCGGGGTTTGAGGATGACCTCTCCCAGGTCTTTCAAGAGTTCCCGCAGGCCCTCCGGGCTGTAACGTTGACTGCGGGGCAGGTGGGGCAGGAGTGGCGAGCGGCTTAGGGCTTGGTGAATGGTCAGTTTGTCGAAGCGGGTGACATGGTTGAAGACCTTGTTTTTTCCCACCAGGAGTTCCAGGCGGTTTACCACTTGGGGCTTGGGGCCGTAGAAGCGGTTATAAAACGCCCTGGGCAGGGGCACAGTGGCCAGCTGCCAGCTGGCACCATCCCAAACCAGGGCCTCCACCTCTTCAGTTGACCAGTTGATGCGCCGGGGCGTGACGATGGCCAGTTCCACGCCGAGTCTCGATGCGGGCCCCCCATAGGCGGGGATGGGCTGGAAAAAGGGAGTGAGCAGACCGATGCGCCTTTGTTCAGCCATGGCAGTACCTCCAAGGAGCTTAATTGATCCATAGTACTGTCCAGCCGGCGGGCTGCCCTAGCGTACCGTTCCCGATTCTCGCCGGTGGGCTTTGCAATCAGTACTCCAGGGCCATGGCTCTCCACCGGCCCCGCTCATATAGTGGGGAAGAAGGAGGGATGAGCATGGGTGTGAGAAATCTCTGCTGTCGCTGCCCAGAAGCGTGGGCCAACTTCATCAACCGCTGGGTTTTTGTACTGCTCACCAATGATGATCAGTTTCTGATGGATACTCAATGGCAGCTGAGGCAGGTGCAGGAGACCTATCTCGTGCTGCGGCGTCCAGTGGCCGATCTGGATGGGTGGCAGAGGGTGGCCATTCCTTGCCAGCACATCGCCGCTTTGGTGGAAGCGCCGCCACCGCCGCTTGCCGTGTAGGGCCAAAGAGAAGGCCCCGGGAAGTCCATCCTAGGCGATAGATTTCCTGTCTCTGGACCTCCCTTGCATCTAATACAGCGACTACTATTATTAGTGTAGAAACACCACCAGCTTTGTGCTGGTGGTGTCGCTCTTTAGGCTAGGGTATCCAGGACCGCCTGGAGATCCCGGATGATGTCTTCCGGATCCTCCAGGCCCACCGATAACCGCACCAGGCCGTCGGAAATGCCGCACTTGGCCCGTTCCTCCGGTGGGTAAGTGGAATGGGTCATGGAGGCTGGGTGCTGGATGAGGGTTTCCGTATCGCCCAAGCTCACCGCCAGGGTGCACAGCTTGACGTTGTTCATGAGGGTCACCCCCGCTTCCACGCCTCCCTTCAGTTCGAAGGAGATCATGCCGCCGGGCAGGCGCATTTGCTTTTGGGCCAACTCCCGCTGGGGGAAACTGGCCAGCCCCGGGTAGTAAACCGCGCCCACAGCCGGGTGGCTTTCCAGGAACTGCGCCACCTGCTGGGCACTCGCGCAGTGCCGCTCCATGCGCAGGGCCAAAGTCTTCAGGCCCCGGCAGACCAAGTAGGCATCGAAGGGGCTGAGTACCGCGCCTGTTATATCTTTGATCCCATAGTAGCGGACCTGATCGATGAACTCCTTGCTGCCCACAACGAGGCCGGCAATCACATCACCATGGCCATTTAGGTACTTAGTGGCGGAGTGCAGCACCACATCTGCCCCCAGCTCCAGGGGCCTCTGCAGGTAAGGTGTACAGTAGGTATTATCCACAAAAACCATACAGCCTGGGATCTCATGGGCCAGCTGGCTGATGCCTTCGATATCGGCGATGGTCATGGTGGGGTTAGCCGGGCTTTCTAGATAGACTACCTTAGTATTAGGCCTCAGTGCCCTGCGCACCGCCTCCAGATCGGAGACATCCACAAAAGTGGTCTCAATTCCGTATTTGCTGGCCCCGTGACTTAAGAACGCAAAAGTGCAGCCGTAAAGCGCTTGGCCCGCCACCACGTGATCCCCCGGTTCCAGGGCGGTCCAGAGGGCTGAGGTAATGGCACCCATCCCTGAGCCGGTGGCCAGGGCCGCCTCACCCCCTTCCAGCAGGGCGACTTTGCGCTCCAGCTCCGCGGCGTTGGGGTTACCCAAGCGGGTATAAATGTAACCCTCCTCTTCCAGCGCGAACCTTCTTGCTCCCTGCTGGGCGGATTCGAACACAAAGGTGGAAGCTTGGTAAATAGGGGTAACCAGCGCTCCAGCTGCATTTTTCTCCTGTCCTCCGTGAATGGCCTTGGTGGAAAAACCCATCATCTCATACTCTTTGGTCATCATTTCCCCTCCGTATTACATCCTGTTAACTTCATTATACACTATTGTAACAACAGGGGAAAGGACCCTGGGGACAAGGGGAGATCTTTCTTTCGAAAATCGTCGGTGCACAAAACAGGAAACAGCCGTTCGGGGTCGAAGTAGCCTGGAAAGAACGCATGGCAGGGGGTCTTGTCATGTTTATGCAGATCGATCCCCTCTGGCGGGAGGCCTTTGCCCTGGCCTGGGAGGCCTTTTGCCGGGGGAATGTCCCTGTGGGCTGCTTGATTGTCAATGGAGCTGGACAGGTGGTGGCCCGGGGTCAAAACGCCATCTTTGATGACCATACCGTTACTCCCTTAGCCGGAACGGATCTGGCCCATGCGGAGATGGTGGCCTTGAGCAGATTAAGGATAGCTGAGCATAATACCACTGATTACACACTGTATACCACCCTGGAGCCCTGTCCCATGTGTTTCGGTGCCATCGCCATGACGGGCCTGAAACAGGTTCGCTACGCAGCTCGGGATGGCGTGGCTGGCTCGGCGGTTTTGAGCAGGGCAACGCCTTACCTGGTGGGTAAGCGGATCACTCTGCTTTGGGAAGAGTCTCCCCTGGAAGTGTTTCAAATCGCTCTTTCCACCGCCTTTGAACTGGAGCGACAGCACCCCAAGCAGCAGAGGACCTTGGGCGCCTGGCGCGCCCACTGCCCGGCGGGGGTGCAGGTGGGAGGGGATCTTTTTGCCCAGGGTTATTTTTCCACAGCTGTGCGGGACCGCTGGCCAGTGGAGCAGGTGTACGCCGAGGTGATGGCGAATCTGACCGCAAAGTCTGGAGCGGAGGCGGCCGCCGGCTTAGGCGAGGTGGATTAGCTTGAGAGCGGTGCTGTTTGATCTGGATGGAACTTTGCTGCCCATGGATATGGATCTTTTCCTCCAGGAATACCTGGGAGAGCTGGCCCTGAAGGCCGCCGCCTGCGGCTATGAACCTGATAAGTTGGTGGATGTGGTCATGGCCGGGGTGGAAGCCATGATCGCAAACGATGGGTCCATGACTAACGAAGAGCGCTTCTGGCAGCTGTTCCTCTCCCGTTTCGGCGGGGAGCAGGAGGACCATCTCCAGATGTTTGAAGACTTTTACCGCAACGAGTTTCGCGGGCTGGCCCGGATTGTCCAGCCCTGCCCCTGGGCCCGCCGGGCAGTGCAGCTGTTGAAGGCCAAAGGCTATCCCTTAGTGCTGGCCACCAATCCTCTCTTTCCCCGGATGGCTACCCTGGAGAGGGTGGCCTGGGCAGGTTTAGATCCGGCGGATTTTGTGCTGATCACAACCTTCGAGAACTGCCGTTTCACCAAGCCCAACCCCGGTTACTTCCTGGAGATCCTGGAGGTGATCGGTGCCCAGGGGCAGGAGTGCCTGATGGTGGGTAACGATCTGGTGGAAGATCTGCCCGCTGTGCAGCTGGGTATGGAGCTGTTCTTGGTCACCGACAACCTGATCAATCCCCAGGGCATGGACTATTCCCACATCGCCCATGGAAGCCGCCAAGAATTGGTGGAGTATTTAGCCAAACTGCCAGATAGGAAGTGATGCCGTGTCTAGGATTTACGATCTCAGCCATCCCTATCAGCACCAAATGCCGGTTTACCCAGGGGACGATCCGGTTGTGCTGCGGGAAAAGCGCAGCGCGGCCAAAGACGGGTACACCCTCTATGCCCTCCAGACCGGCTTGCATGCCGGAACTCACCTGGATGCCCCCCTGCATTTTTTAGCCGAGGGCAGGATGATTGCCGATCTGCCCCTGGATCTGTTTGCAGGCAGAGGGCGCCTTTTGGATGTGCGGGGTGAGGATCCCATCAGGTACCGGGCTGAGTACGGAAGTTTAGTTGGCGAGGATGACGTTGTCCTGCTCTGGACCGGCCACAGCGCAGCTTGGGGTACAGCAGCTTACTTCCAGCAGCACCCCACGGTCCACGAAGAACTGGCCCGCTTTTTCGTTCAGCGCAGGATCAAGCTTCTAGGCATGGATCTGCCTTCCCCCGATGGTCCTCCATTCCTGGTCCACAAGACCCTGCTGGGTGCGGGAATTCCCCTGTTGGAGAATCTAACCAATCTGGAACAGCTTGAGCAGCTGTCCAGCTTTGAGGTGATAGCCTTTCCCCTCAAGATCTGCGCGGAGGGCTGCCCCGTGCGGGCAGTGGCCAGAGTTTTAGCTTAAGGAGGAGAACAACATGGAACGGGCCTACGCATGGCTGCGGCGCTACGGCCGCCCGCTGGAGCTTGCCCTGTGGGAGTATTTCTTCAGCGGCGGCCCCAAGGAGAATGTGCTCAGGTGTCTGGCCGCTTTTCAGAATGCGGATGGGGGATTCGGGCACGGCCTAGAGCCGGACTTTTGGCTGCCCCGCTCTTCACCCATGGCCAGCTGGATGGCTGGCCAGATCTTAGTGGATATCCAGGCTGACCCCGAGGAGGGCATTGTGCGCAGGCTCCGGGACTACCTCCTCGGGGCCAAACAGGTACAGCCGGGTATGTGGCCCTCGGTTCTTCCGGAAAACAACGCTTATCCCCACGCTCCCTGGTGGGAGTGGACGGAAGCTGCCCAGCAGGATTGGATGTTTAACCCCAGTGTGGAGCTGGCAGCCTTTCTGATCCACTGGTCCGGCGGGGAGGGACCTGAAGCTGACCTCGGCTGGTCCTCTCTGGGGGCGGCCTGTGAGTACCTGCTGGAAGCGGAGAGTGTGGAGTGGCACGGCTTGAAAAACTACTGGCAGTGTCTGAAGCTGCTCCGGCCCTTCAAGGAGAGGTTCCCCGGGGAGGTGGGCTGTTCCTTTGGGGAAGTGGAAGCGCAGGCGAGGGCTCTGATCCTGGAAGTGATCGATCGTGATCTGGCCAGTTGGGGAAAGAGCTACAAGCCCTTACCTCTGGACTTTGTGAAAAGTCCCGCTGACCCCCTCTATCCAGAACTTAAGCCTCTGGTGGAGGAAAACCTCCGCGTTTATCTGCGGGATCGGGATGAAGACGGGATCTGGGATATCACCTGGGGTTGGCAGCACTATCCGGAAGAGTTTGCCGTGGCCCGCCGGTACTGGCAGGGGATTTTGGCGGTGGAACGGTACCGGGTGCTCAACGCTTTTGGCTCTCTGTGAGGTGAAAACATGAAGTGGCTGGTTGCTTCCATCGCCGTGGCTTGTTATCTTTTGGATCTGGCGCTGATCGTGCTCAACCGCGGGTACAGCCAGAGGCCGCTCCCCGCTGAGGTGCGGGATGTCTACGATGAAGGGCTGTACCGGCGCTGGCAGTCCTATTTCTTCGAGACCCAGAGATTCGCCTTGGTGCGCAGCACTGTCAATTTGCTGGTGCATTTGGCCTTTCTCCTGGTCTTGGCTGAACCCCTCAGCCACTGGACAGGCCGGCTGAATGTCCACCCCATCTGGCAGTCCCTGCTTTTTCTGGGCATCTACTACACCCTCACCACTGCTCTGGCCATTCCTCTGGATGCCTACCGCATCTTTTCCATCGAAGAACGCCACGGCTTTAACCGCCGCACCGTCAAGATGTATGTCCGCGATCTTCTGGTGAGCTATGCCGCTTCCCTGGGCCTAGGTGCTGTGCTGGTGGGTGGGGCCCATGGCTTGTACCTGCGCTTTGGTGGACGGCTTTGGACATTTCTGCTCGTGCTCGGGGCGGCCAGCTTGGCGGTGCTGCTTTTGGCCCGGGCCTTTTGGGGCAGGATTTCCATTCGGCTCTTCTACAAGCCCAGGCCCCTGCCCCCAGGTACGCTGCGCAGCAGAATTGAAGAGCTGGCCGCGGCCCACGGTTTTAACGCTAGATCCATCGCGGTGATCGACACCTCGACCCGCTCCAGCAAACTGAATGCCCTGTTTACAGGCTTGGGACGCACCAGGGAAGTGATGTTCTTCGACACACTCCTGGACAAGCTTTCCGAGGACGAGATCGTAACTGTCATCGCCCACGAGCTGGGCCACGCGGTGCACGGCGATATGCTGGGGCGTGCGGTGCGGCTGGGGGTGGGCTCGGCGCTGTACGCGCTGGGTATGGGACTTGTGCTCAGCAGCCCTGGCCTGTTTAAAGGTTTCGGCTGGCCGGAAGTCCATTTCGGCTTGGCCGTCGTTCTCTTTCAGATCCTGTTTGTTCCGGTGGGGCTGGTCTGGGGCATTGTGGGCAATTACTTCTCCAGGCGGGAAGAGTACAGGGCCGACCGTTTTGCCGCGGAAAACACCGATCCCCAGTGGACCATTTCCGGCCTGAAGAGCATGCACCGGGAGAATCTGATCAACCTCAATCCCCACCCCCTCTCGGTGCTGCTGTATGCTTCCCATCCCACCTTGGGTCAGCGCATCAGGGCCCTGGGGAGAGTGGGGGTGAAGGGCAGTACTGCAGGTTAATGGAAGGTCATGCTTGTTGGAGCTGAGGACGAAAAAGGGAGGCTGGCCGCTATGCGGGCCAGCCTCCGTCACTTCTAGAAGATGGAAAAGAGGATAAACAGCCCTGCGGCCAGGGAGGAGACCAGGGAGACGACGGTGATCTGGGTGTTGATGGATGGGCCCGCTGTATCCTTAAACGGGTCGCCCACCGTGTCGCCCACAACCGCAGCTTTGTGGGCCGCGGAGCCCTTGCCGCCGAAGTTGCCTGCTTCCACATACTTTTTGGCATTGTCCCACAGGCCACCGGAGTTGCTCATGAACAAGGCAATGAGCAGGCCGCTAACGATATTGCCGGCGAGGAACCCGCCAATGGCTCGGACACCGCCGATAAAGCCCACCGCCAGGGTGGCCAGGATGGCCATCAGCCCCGCGGGGATGAGCTCCCTCAAGGCGCCAGTGGTGGCAATATCAATGCAGCGGGCATAGTCCGGCTTAGTTTTGCCCTCCTTAATGCCCGGCATCGTTTCGAACTGTCTGTGGATCTCCGCGACCATGCGTTCCGCATTGCGGTTTACACCCAGCATGAGCAGGGCAGAGAAGACGGCGGGAACAGCGGATCCCACAATCAGGCCGAAGAAGACCAGGGGATCCATAACATCAAAGCCTTGCAGCAGCTCCAGGCCCCTGGCCGCCAGAACTTCGTTGGCCTCGGAGAGGAACGCGCCCAACAGGGCGATCACAGTCAAACCGGCGGCACTAATGGCGAAACCCTTGGTAATGGCTTTCACCGTGTTGCCCGCGCTGTCCAGGGCATCGGTGATGTCCAGCGCTTCCTCACCCAGGTCAGCCATTTCCACCAGACCCCGGGCGTTATCCACAATGGGCCCGTAGGCGTCGTTGGAGATGATCATGCCCACGATGGAGAGCATTCCCACCGCTGCCACCGAGATCCCAAACAGCGCGTCGGTGATGGTGGTGGGATCCACACTATTTGTGATCAGGAAGGCACCCAGGGCGGAGACGGCAATGCCAATCAGGGCCGGGAAAACGCTCAAGAAGCCGTAGCTCATACCGGAGATCATGGTGAAAGCAGGTCCCGACTGCGACGCGGAAGCCACCTGCTGCACCGGCTTGCGCAGGTCGTTGGTGAAATAGTCGGTGGCAATACCGATGATTACGCCTACGCCCAGTCCCAGCATGGCTGCTGCCCAGTAACGCCAGCTGAAGTCGAAGATGGCGGTGGCCAGACCGGTGATGGCCACGAAGACCGCGGTGGTGATGTAGGTCAGTTTGTTCAAAGCCGCGGTGGGATCGGCGCCCTTGCTGATCCTGGCCACCAGTACACCGATGATGGAGGCTAAAAGGCCAGATGCTGCGTAGCAGAAGACCATCTGCGTGAACTTGCCAACTCCCCCATCTAGGGCCAAGGCCAGCACCACAGCTGCGGAGAGGGAGGCTACATGGGAGTCAAAGAGGTCTGCGCCCATGCCAGCCACGTCCCCCACGTTGTCCCCTACGTTGTCTGCGATAACCGCGGGGTTGCGCGGGTCGTCTTCGGGGATGCCCAGTTCAACCTTACCCACGAGATCTGCGGAGATATCCGCGGTTTTGGTGAAGATGCCGCCGCCCGCTTTGGCAAAGAGGGCCAGCGAAGAGGCTCCGAAGCTGAAGCCCAAGGTCATGGCCGCATCGCCAGTCAAGATCATGATGCCCGTAACACCGAGGAGGCTCGCGCCGACCACGGCCATGCCCATGACCGCTCCGCCCCTAAAGCCGATCATAAAGGATTTTTCCATGCTTTCGGTAGCTGCGGTGGCTGTCCTAGAGTTGGCAATGGTGGCTATATTCATGCCAATTTTCCCTGCCAGACCCGAAAACACGGAACCGGCGATGTAAGCTATGGCCATGAAAATGTTCCGTTTGGGTTCCCCGTGCCAGATGGGCTGGGGCAGGAAGAGTAGAATAGCTACCGCCACGATCAGCACGAAGTAGCTTAGCAAGCGATACTCCCGCGCCAAGAACACATTAGCCCCTTCCCGGATCAGCGCGGCGATTTCCTGCGTTTTCTTGGTACCGGGATTCTGTCTGCTCACCCAGGTGTACAACCAAGCAGCGGTGGCAAACGACAGCAGAGCAACAACAACCGATATGGCAAACCAGTTCATGTTTATCCCTCCGTTTGAGACGATGCACTCCGACTGACGCTAACCGCAACTCTTTGCTTAACCGCTAGGTCTTCATCCTACGACGTCATCCCCTTCTGTTGGGAATAGCCGAGTCCTTCGGCTGATGGTACAATATACACCACTGCCCATATTCGCCCCAAAGATCACCTTACCCTGCAGAAAAGTACACTGGGTGCGCATCTTCTTCCCGAGGAACGAAGAGGAAGTGGCGCAGCGGCCCCGAATTCCCACCTTGATAGTCCACTCTCACGAAAGGAGCTGTTCACCATCAACCCAGTCCTCCAGACAATTCACGGGCGAAGTTCCCTGCGGGTGTACCGGGATGAACCCATTCGCGCCGAAGACCTGCAAGTTTTGCTGGAAGCTGTGCTGCGCGCCCCCACTGCGGGCAACATGATGCTCTACTCCGTTTTGGTGATCGAGGATCAGGCCACCAAGGAAAGGCTGAGCCAAACCTGCGATAACCAGGCCTTCATCGCCAAGGCGCCGCTCATTCTCGTGTTCTTAGCGGACTACCAGCGGTGGTTCGACTATTTCCACCTCTGCCAAGTTCCAAAGTTCTGTGCCGAGAAAGGACTCAGCTGGCGGGAACCTGATGTGGGCGAGCTCTTTATTGCCCTGGATGATGCGCTGATCGCCGCGCAGACCGCGGTCTTGGCCGCGGAAAGCCTAGGGATCGGCAGCTGCTATATCGGGGATATCATGGAGAACTATGAAGTGCACAGGGAGCTCTTGAACCTGCCTGAGTACACTTTTCCCGCAGCCATGCTCTGCCTGGGTTATTATCCCCACGACTATCAGCGGAGGCCGCGCCCCCGTTTCGCCCAGGAGTACATCGTCCACCGGGAGGGCTACCGCCGCTTGGCCGGGGCTGAGCTGCGGCAGATGTTCGCAGGGGTGGAGCAGGACTTTCCCGCCAAGAACCGCTTCGGCGCGGCCAACTTCGGCCAGTTGATGTATGCCCGCAAGACGGGCAGTGCCTTTGCCCAGGAGATGAGCCGTTCCATCCGGGCGGCCTTGAAAAACTGGCAGGGCGGCAGGTAAAGCGCGGGCCGCCTCGAAGAATCACTGAGAGTACTGCGTAGTAAAGGGAGGAAGAACAATGCGGGCTTACGAGAGGCTTTTGCGGTATACGAACTACCCGGCAGCATCGGATGGCACCAGCTCCAGCTGCCCCAGCACACCGGAGCAGCTGGACTTCGCCCGGGCTCTGGTTGAGGAAATGCTCGGCCTGGGCATTGCAGATGCCCACGTGGACGAGCATGGCTATGTGTACGGCACCCTGCCAGCCAACATACCCAACTGGGAGGGACCGGTCATCGGCTTTATCGCCCACATGGACACGGTGCGGGATGTACCTTACCAGAACATCAAGGCCCGGGTGGTGGAGAACTACGACGGTGGAGAGATTCTCCTCAACGCCGAGGAGAACATCGTGCTCAGCCCCGCTGAATTTCCCGTTCTCCGGGATTATGTGGGCAAGGATTTGGTGGTGACCGACGGGACCACCTTGCTGGGCGCGGATAACCGGGCCGGCATCGCCGAGATTTTGACCATGGCGGAGATCCTGCTCACCGATGAGAGCATCAAACACGGCACGATCAAAATCGCCTTCACCCCCGATGAAGAGATCGGGCGGGGGGCGAACCGCTTCGACGTGGAGCATTTCGGTGCCGACTTCGCTTATACCGTGGACGGAGGAGCCTTTGGCGAAGTGGAATACGAGACCTTCAATGCGGCTACCGCCAGGATCACCATCAAGGGCCGCAACATCCACCCGGGAACGGCCAAGAACAAGATGAGAAATGCCTCGCTCATCGCCATGGAGTTTGACAGCCTGCTGCCCAGGGTGGAAAGGCCGGAACACACAGAAGGATATGAAGGCTTTTACCATCTCATCGCCATGGAAGGCAGCGTAGAGGCTGCTTCTTTGACCTACATTATCCGCGATCACGATGCCGAGCTTTTCCAGGCCCGCAAAGAGAGGGTAAAGCGCATCGCCCAGTGGCTCAATGACATCCACGGCGAGGGCACAGTCACTGTGGAGCTGGAAGACAGCTATTACAACATGCATGAGCAGATCAAGCCCCATTGGCACCTCATCGACACCGCCTACGAAGCAGTGCGGGAAGTGGGGGGAGTGCCCCACAGCATACCGGTGCGCGGGGGCACTGACGGGGCGCGGCTTTCCTTTATGGGCCTCCCCTGCCCCAACTTGGGCACCGGAAGCCACAATCACCACTCCACACTGGAGTTCGCCTGTGTGCAGGCGATGGACGACTGCGTGGCCGCGCTGGTGAAGATTGCGGAAAAATACGGTCAGCGCGGGCTTGAGTAACACGGGAAAACCGACGGGAGGAACAGGTTATGCAGCGGGCGCACCGTGTGCGGGGAAAGGTAGTGTTGATTACGGGAGCGTCGGGAGGGCTGGGGGAACAGGTGGCCTACGCCGCGGCCAAGCGGGGAGCTGTGGTGGTGGCTACGGCCCGGAGAGTAGAAAGGCTCCAGGCTGTGCAGGAGCGCTGCCGGGAGCTCTCCGGCGGGACCGCCTATGCCTATGCTCTAGATGTTACAGATCGCCAGCAGGTCAAGGGGGTGCTGCAGAGGGTCGGTACCGATGTGGGTCCGGTTGATGTTTTGGTGAACAGCGCCGGCTTTGGCCTTTTCGCTGAAGCACTGGATACAGCTGATCAAGTGACCGAGGACATGTTCCAGGTGAACGTGCTGGGCCTGATTCGCCTCTGCCGGGAAGTGGGAGGGGAGATGAGAAAAAGGGGCCGCGGGCACATCATCAACATCGCTTCCCAGGCCGGCAAGACCGCCACGCCCAAGTCCGCTGTGTATGCAGGGACCAAGTTCGCCGTGCGGGGCTATTCCAACGCCCTCAGGCTGGAGCTAAAACAGTACGGAATCAGCGTGACCACAGTTAATCCCGGCCCCATCCGCACCGATTTCTTCGCGAAGGCGGATCCCGATGGATCATACCTGGCTAAACTGGGCCGCTGGGTGCTGGACCCTGGGCGCGTCGCGGAGCTCATCGTGGAGAGCATGCTTACCAACCGCCGGGAGATCAACCTGCCTTGGCCCATGGAACTGGGGGCCAGGTTCTATGTGCTCTTCCCGCGGCTGGGGGATTTCTTGACCCGTACTCTCTTCAACTTCAAGTGAACAAAACAACAGGCAGGAGAGGGGGATGTGCCTTACATTGAAGCAGGGATCGAACTTAACGCCCCCCTTGAAGTGGGCTGGGGGTAAGCGTTGGCTGCTGCCCCACCTGGAGCCTCTCTGGGTCCGGGCCGCAAGTCCCCGCCTGGTGGAACCCTTCTGCGGAGGACTGGCGGTAGCTCTGGGCCTGAGGGCAGAAAGGGCGCTGCTCAACGACGTAAATACCCACCTGATCAACTTCTACCGCTGGCTGCAGAGGGGACTGGTGGTGTGCTTGCCCTTGGTGAACGACAAAGAAGTGTACTACGCTTACCGGGCCCGCTTTAACCAGCTGATCAAAGACCCCCATACCGCCGCCAGCCAGCAGGCAGCTGAGCTCTTCTATTATCTGAACCGCACCGGCTACAACGGGCTGTGCCGCTTCAACAAAAAGGGAGAGTTCAACGTGCCCTTCGGGAGATACAAGCGCATCAACTACGTGCGGGATTTCCGGGACTACCGCCTTCCGCTGCAGAACTGGCAGTTCACCGCGGGTGATTTCGGGGATCTGGCGGTGCGTCCCGACGACTTTATCTACGCCGATCCCCCCTATGATGTGGAATTTACCGAGTACGCCAAGGACGGTTTCAGCTGGGAGGATCAGGTGCGCCTGGCCCGGTGGCTTGCGCAGCACCCAGGGCCCGTGGTGGCTTCCAATCAGGCCACAGCGCGCATTGTGCAGCTCTACAAGGATCTGGGATTTGAACTGATTTTGCTCCAGGGGCCCCGGCGCATCTCCTGCACGGGGGATCGCACACCGGCCCCGGAGGTCTTGGCGCTGAGGAACATCGACCGAAGTTAGGAGGCAAGACCTATGGGTGAAGGTAAGGAGCTCACGATCAGGCTGCAGGCCATAGTGCTGGACTGCAGCGACGCCCACGAACTTGCTGATTTTTACGCCAAGCTCTTGGGCTGGGAGAAATACGAGTCTTTTGGCTGGGTTTCCGTGGGCCTTAAGCCCCACACACCGTTTCTGCTCTTCCAGGAGGAGCCCGGTTACCGGCCGCCGGTTTGGCCCGATGAGCCGGACAAACAGCAAAAAAGCATGCACCTGGATTTCCAGGTCTCCGATTTAGAGGCGGCGATTGAGCATGCGGTGAGGTGCGGCGCGGTGGTGGCTCCGGTGCAGTTCGGCAAGGACTGGGTAGTGCTCCTCGATCCCGCGGGGCATCCCTTCTGCTTTGTGGGAAAGTGAGCAACTTGTAGAATTAAGTGAAAGAAAAGCTCACGGCTCTCTGATACAATGTAAGGGTGCAAAACCAAATCATTGTTCAGGGAGGAGCCATGAGCTACGTTCATTGTACCAGAAGAAGAAGAAAAGGAAAACACCTGGATTACGCGGAACGGCAAGAGTTGGAATGGTTGGTTAGGGAGAACCATGAAGCGGCCAAGAGTAAGAGGAAAACCCAAAAACAGCTGGCCCAACTTCTAGGTGTAAGCGAAGCTACACTCAGCAGAGAGCTCAAGCGCGGTAGAGTTGTGTTGCGAGACAGCGATTGGCGGGAATATGTGAGCTATTCGGCGGATGTTGCTCAGGCTGACTATGATCGGAAGGCCACGCTCAAGGGACCTGGCCTAAAGATAGGTAACGATCATGCGTTGGCTAAGCACATAGAACAGAAGATTCTCCAAGAGAAATACTCTCCCGATGCAGTCATCATGGAACTTAGGGCCGGGAAGTATTCGTTTAAGACTTCGATTTGCACCAGGACGCTGTACAACTACATCGACCAGGGGGTCTTTGCCAATCTAACCAACAAAGACTTGCCCCGCCAGGGTCGGAGTCCGAAGAGATCGTACAAGCGGGTCCGAAAAGCCTATCGCAACGTAGGCGGCAAAACCATCACTGAAAGGCCGGAAGAGGCGAACAAGCGTCTTGAATATGGCCATTGGGAAATGGACTGCCTGAAGTCAGGCAGAGGTGGGCGCAGCTGTTTATTGGTGATGGTGGAAAGAATGACACGGGA
>Ga0209537_1001408_pt1 | contig 27185 bp, 23 predicted proteins | sample BioPla4DNA1_FD_187698 | JGI IMG/M metagenome (GOLD analysis project Ga0209537, IMG submission 187698) | Biogas fermentation microbial communities from Germany - Plant 4 DNA1 (SPAdes) (version 2) | ecosystem: Engineered > Bioreactor > Anaerobic > Digestate | place: Bielefeld, North... | reverse complement strand
CCTTCTTTCAATAGTGAAATTTACAATAGGATTTCTTTCAACTCTGCTTCTTCTCACTTCATTGACAGGAGGATTATTTTGTTCAGAATACTTTCTAAATAATCCGTCTTTTGGATCTCTTATTATTCTAAACTCTCCCGTTATATTGCCGCTCCATTCTCCTCTTGCAGAGCCTAAATCAGCCACGGAAGGTCTTTTTGAAAGATTAAAACTAAAGTCTCTTGAGAGTACGTTGTAAGGAATGTCATATTCACCATATTCAAAAATACTCTCAACATATTTTATTTCTGCTTCAAATACGTTGTTTCCTAAATATTTTTCTTCAGGGCTTGTACCATCTTCATTTATAACAAAACGCACCAAAACATCATCTTCAGGCATACTAAAACTTGCATACATCAATCTTTCATTTTCACCGGGAATGGTGATTTTGCCCTTTTCTTTGGTTGCATGTCCTAAATATTCTACAGGTATTTTAGAGCCATCACTTTTCTTTATAATTTCCCATTCATAATCTGCTGTCTCATCCTCAGTGAATGTGGACTTTACATTTATTCCGACTAAAACTTTTCTTCCTGCCCCGGCACCAACCGGAATAGATTCTGCTTGAACGGAAATATCTTTTTTTAGCATTTCAAACGGCATAAGGAGAAAGGTTTTGTATCTTAAATTTTGACCATTGTTGTGAAAATAAAATCCTATTCCCAGCCCCCATGAATGCATTGTAGGGGGCTGGATTATATGTACATAATCTTCAACAGAACCTCCGTCAGAAAAATATTGGGGCTCCGGACCGTCAACTATATTTGCGGCAAAGAAATCCCTCCGTCCGGTTGATTTATATAACATATCAGGCCTAAAATCTTTAGTTTTTATCCACTGCTGAATGTAGGGATGTTTGTGATTCCAAGGATCTCTAACCCACCTTCCATTAAGAGTTTCTACATTCTGACTTGGAGGATAATCTGGTGGAAATACAGGATTTGCAAACAAATCACCTTCAACCGTATATCCTAAACATCTGTATTGAGGAACTCCTTCTTCATCAGGTCTTTGAATTACTTTAATCGCAGCATTTTTAATAGCATCACTACTAGCACTAATTTCACTACCATACACAAAAATAGACATGTTATTAAAGGCCGGAGTACCTTTAACAGCTAATACTTGATTTATTTCGTGTCCTTTTACATTCTTCTCTCCATAATAGTTACAATAGCCAAGATTCTCTTCCAAGAAATCATTAGCTACTTTAAGAGATTCTTGAGCTGTTTTTATATTAGTGCTGCTTGCTGATACTGTAATATTAATCATCTGTATTAGTAAAGAAATAATCAGTATTTTAATTATATGCTTTTTCACCTTTTACACCTGCCGCTCTATAATATCAATTTCCCCACTCAACTACAATATCATCGTATTGGCTTGTATCAGGTACATATCCTGGAACCATAATATCTATTGGTATATCTCCAGCTTCTGATCTTGATATCCATATGTACTGATTTGTTTCTTTTACATAAATGTATTTTTCAGGCAAATAAGTCCATCTGCTTTTCTTTTGTCTAACATGTTTTTCTATTTCGTTTGCTATATCTTTACCAAATCTGCTTTCTATTACAAACACCAAATCTCCAATTTGCTGTTCAAAATTTGGCCTCAAAATATTTATAGATATACTTGTTTCTATTATGTCACTACTTGAATTTACAACTATTATATTTGTATCTTTTGGTACTAAAAATCCATTTACTTCTTCAAACCCTCCATCCTTTGGGGTGTCATCCTTTATGTCGCCTTTTTCTCTCGTATCAATATAAACCGTCCTTACAGCCGGGTCCCAATCCACCCTTGCACCTAACCCCTCACTTACAAACCTCACCGGTACAAAGGTCCTGTCTTCCTTCAGCAACGCTTCTGTATCCATTAGATTCTTTTCACCGTTTATTGTATAGTCCTTTTTTCCGATTACTATCTTTATTTCTTTATCTCCCTGGGATATTGTAACCGTCTTTGTGCTTCCTTCCCAGCCTACTTCTGCCCCTAATGCTTCACTTACAAACCTCACCGGTACCTGTGTCCTGCCGTTGTCGTCTATAAACGGCTCTGCATCCGGGAAATTCACCCTATTGCCGTTTACCACCACACGAAGAGGCAATTGAGCAAAGGATGTTGTTGTAAAAGCCATTAACATAATAACTGATACTGTAATAAATAAAACTATTTTTTTCATTTTATTTCCTCCCATTTTTCATTTTTTACATGATATATAATATATATCTACAAAATTTTATTTTAACTTTATTTTTATAATCAAGCAAAACTATTTGCTTCCCTGCTTAATTTTTTAGCCTTACCAGTGCCTTTTCTGCTTCAGACATAAATTTTAAAAATACCTCCGTGAGACTTATTTCAATTCCTTTTATTCCTAATATCACCCATATTCCAGCTCTGATTTCCTATGGTCATGTTGGCTAATCTCTCATTATTTTTAACTGCATTTTTTTTAATTCTATATTGACGCAGCCTATTTTCATAGTCTTCTTCGGAACCTTCTTTAAAGCCAGTTTCAGATTTTTTATCTCTTCTGCCTAATTTCATTGAGTCTTCAAAGTATAATTCCTTATACATAGCATATTTCTCTTCGCATATAGTACCATCGGGGGAGTCGTAAATTTCACCAAGGCTTTCTAATATTTCTCTAAGTGATAATCCATCTCTAGCTACACTCCATTCAATATTTAAATATATTAATGTATTTAATAGTCTTCATTCTAGTCCTTGTTCTTGAAGTTCTTTGCTTAATTCATTCATTTTACTTCCCTCCACTTACTATAGCTAAATTCAAAAGAATCTTCCATAACAAAACCACCTCTAACTAAAACCCATTCAGCATTATGAGGTCCTGTTAATAGTTCAGCTTCATTATCCTCATTAATTAAATCTATTTTCCCTTCTTTTAAAAACAGATTAAAAGAAATACTATTCAACATAGCTATTGAAGTGGTTATTCCTGAGCATATGAAAGTGATAAAGTCCGGTGGAGGAAAAGTGGATAGAGAAAGGGTTGTATGGAATATATCTCAAATTAAAGAAGACGAAATGGGAAGCATATCCTTTAAAGTTAGGATCAACAGCCTTGAGGAAGCAGAGATCATAGAAACGGTAAGGGCTGCAGTAACACAAATTGAAGGTATAAAGAACGAGGGATATTCCAAATCGAATATTGAAGTGTTGCTGTACTCCGGTCGCTATGAGTCAGAAGAAGTACACAGCCGGTATATACAAGGTTATGCAGATGGAACCTTTAGACCTGATAACCCAATAACAAGAGCTGAAGCAGCAACAATATTTGCGAAGGCGCTGGGACTTGAGATAAGTAAAAATTCTCAGACAATTTATAGAGATGTACAGTCTGATAATTGGGCTGCAGGATATATAGAGGCTGTAACAAATGCAGGTTTGTTTACCGGGTATGGAAACGGGGAGTTCCGTCCGGGGGATTATATAACAAGGGCTGAAATGGCGGCTGTTATATTCAAATTCTTAGGATGTGAGGATGCAGAGCCGATACAGAAGCATTTTAACGACTTAGAGGAACACTGGGCGCAGAACTGTATTGAAAGCATATACAGGTTTGACATAGTAAAAGGGTATGGGGATGGAAGCTATCAGCCTAACAGAAACATAACCCGGGCAGAAGCAGTGGTGATGATTAACAAGATGTTGCTTAGAAGACCTATTGATGATATAGAGCAGAAAAAACAGACTTTCCCGGATGTTGCTAAAACCCACTGGGCATTTGCGTAGATTGAAGCTGCAGCAAAAGGAGCTGAATATAAGCATTAAAATCATTTTAAAAGATTGTGATGAAGTTAAATTTGAATGAGAAAGACTTGATACAGCGGAGGTGAGAAGATGATTAAAGTTACTACACAGCCGATTTATGATGAATTTTTTAAGATGTGTGCAGATGCCCAGCAAAATATAATGTTATGTGCGCCCTTTGTGAAGCAGGAAATTGTTGATAATATTTTTTCCGTAACAGCAGATAGGGGATTATCAATGCAATTAATCACAAATATAAATTTGCAAAGCTTTCATCGAAGGACATCAGATATTGGTGCAATAGAAGAATTTTTAAAAAACGGCCCAGTTTATAATTGTACAACACTACATGCAAAACTATATATTTTTGATAATAAAAAATGTATTATAACGTCCGCAAACTTAACCACATCAGGTCTTCAAAAAAATCTCGAATGCAGTGTGCAGACAGATGATATGGACTTGGTTGATTCATCGGTATCCGAATATAACTCAATAATCAAAGATGATAGGGTAGGCAAAATTTTATAGCAGAGCAATTAAAAGAGGCTTATCCCCGTAATCATAACCGGGAGGCTAAGGTGCGTCAGATATTGCAGCAATTACGTGATATTGGTTTAATTGAATTCACTTCTCCCGGAATTTATAAAAGACTGTGGGTGAAAGGAGATATCAATGAAGTTTAAAATTCAAGTTTATAAAAGTAAAAAATACACAAATACTAGAGTACAGTAGGATTTTATGGTAAAATGATGTATGGAAAAATAAAATTCCATTAAAAAGATGAATATATTACAAACAGAAAGGTACGGTTATTATGGACAAGTTTATGAAAGAAGCTGTGGAAGAAGCTCTAAAAGGTGTAAGAGAAAATCATGGAGGGCCTTTTGGAGCTGTGATAGTAAGAAATGGGGAGATTATCTCAAAGGCTCACAATGAAGTTATAAAAAACAATGACCCTACAGACCATGCAGAAATGATAGCAATAAGAGAGGCTTCTAAAAAGCTTGGGAGATTTGACCTTTCAGACTCTGAGCTTTATACCTCTTGTGAACCTTGTCCCATGTGCTTTGCAGCTGTGCACTGGGCTAAAATAAAGAAAGTATACTTTGGCTGCACCAGGGAAGATGCCGCTGGCATTGGCTTTGATGACAACTATATATATGATGTAATAAAAGGTGTCGCAAAAGAAAAACAAGTTGCTTTAAAGCAAATGGGAAGGGATTTGGCCATTAAGGCTTTTAAGGAGTGGGAGGCTAAAGAAGATAAAGTTCAGTATTAGACTTATTGGACAAAACTCATAGACAAAATTCAAATTATAAAAATTTTGAAAAAACATATTGACATTAAGTTAAAGCGCTGGTAGAATGGATACTAACTATACAAAAAAAGCAGTTTAAAAGGCCATAAAGCTATGAAGGAAAAAAGATATATGCTATTACTTATAGAGAGCTGATGGCTGGTGGAAATCAGTGGGTAGCATATATGTATAACTCGTTCCGGAGCTTCATTGCTGAAATTGTAGTAGGCAATGACGTTGACCAGCGTTAAGGTTAAGGAGCATTACATATGCTCTGTAGAGGGCATACCGCATTTTATAGGTGTGCTGAAACAGGGTGGTACCACGTGGGATTAAAACCCTTCGTCCCTGCAAATAATGTTTGCATGGAGGAAGGGTTTAGTTTTTCTTAAAAGGGAATTATAAATTAAAAGAAGGTGTTGATTATGAGAATTTCAGGAGCACAGGCAATAGTAAAGTCGTTGGAAAATGAAAATGTGGATATCATTTTTGGATACCCGGGAGCAGCTATATGTCCCTTTTATGATGCATTAGTGGATTCCAGGATCAAACACATACTTACAAGATCTGAGCAAGGGGCGGCTCATGCAGCGAATGGATATGCCAGGGTAACTGGTAAAACAGGTGTATGCGTTGCCACATCGGGTCCCGGAGCTACTAATCTTATTACAGGAATTGCAACAGCATATATGGATTCAATACCTATGGTTGCAATTACAGGTCAGGTATCATCAGAGCTGGTAGGCCGTGACGTTTTTCAGGAAGCGGATATAACAGGTGCAACAGCTTCCTTTTGCAAACATAGTTACCTTGTAAAAGATGTGAACAAATTACCAAGAATAATCAAAGAAGCTTTTCATATAGCCTCTACAGGAAGACCAGGACCTGTAGTTATAGATATACCTGTTGATATGCAGACAAAGGAATTGGATTTTGAATACCCTGAAGATGTTGATATCAGGGGATATAAGCCAAAGTACAAAGGTCACTACCTTCAAATAAAGAAAGTTGCAGAAGCTATATCTGAAGCAAAAAGACCTATTATATGCGCAGGTGGCGGAATAATAAGGGCAGATGCGGCAAATGAACTTGTAGAACTTGCAGAAAAATGCAATATACCTGTAACAACTACACTTATGGGAATTGGTTCAATACCATATGACCATCCGCTAAATTTAGGAATGCTGGGCTCTCATGGGGTATATGCTGCAAACTATGCCATCCACAGGGCAGATTTATTAATTATCATGGGCGCAAGGGTTGGAGACAGGGCAGTAGGTGCCCCTCATAAAATAGAAGACAATGCCAAAGTAGTTCATATTGATATAGACCCGGCAGAGATAGGCAAAAACATCAGGGTAGACATACCTGTTACAGGTGATGTAAAACTTGTATTGCAGCAGCTTATAAATATGGCAGAAAAAGCAGATTCAGATGAATGGGTAAACAAGATAAAAGAAATAAAAGAAGAGCGCAAATTAAATGCAGAGGTTAAAAGTGAATCCGGTTTTATAAATCCTAAATATCTTCTGTCCATGTTGACAGAGTGCATAGATGAAAACACTATTATTACAACGGAAGTCGGGCAAAACCAGATTTGGGCTGCAAACTGGGTAGGGATTAAAAAACCGGGCAAATTCATAACCTCCGGTGGTATGGGTACAATGGGCTATGGATTGCCTGCCGCAGTAGGCGCAAAGGTGGGGCAGCCTTCGGAAAAAGTTATTTGTATATCAGGTGACGGTAGTTTCCAAATGTCCATGAATGAGCTTGGAACTATGAAGCAAAACGGTATAGGGGTTAAAATTATTTTGTTTAACAATTCAAGGCTTGGGCTTGTACGTGAAATACAAAGGCAAAGGTATTGCGGTCGTTATTCACAAGTGTTTTTAGACGGGAATCCGGATTTTATAAAGCTGTTTGAAGCATATGAATTTAAAGGCAGAAGAATCAGCGATAATTCCCAGATTGAAGAGGCACTAAAAGAAATGCTTTCAGACGACAAGCCGTATCTTTTAGAATGTATAACAAACCCTGAAGAGCCGACGCTGTAGATTAAATACAGTGGATTTAAAGAATTTATTCAGAACAGAATAACATTAACAGGCATATTGGGTTTATTATAAAATTTATTAAAAACTATGTAAAATATATATGCGTTTAAAGTATATATGTGGGAAATTTTATTTGAAGGAGGTATATTAATGGGGAAGCATATTCTATCGGTTTTAGTTGAAAACCACCCGGGGGTTTTGTCCAGGGTAGTGGGACTGTTTAGCAGAAGAGGATTTAATATTGACAGTTTGGCAGTTGGTGTTACAGAAAATCCTGAAGTTTCAAGAATAACCATTGTTGTAGATGGTGACGAGTACATTGTTGAGCAGGTTAGCAAACAGCTTAATAAACTTGTTGATGTAATAAAAATAAAGAGACTCCGCAAGGAGGAATCTGTAGAAAGGGAGCTTGTGCTTATAAAGGTTGAAGCTGATGCTTCCACAAGGTCAGAGATTGTCCAGATTGTAAAAATATTCAGGGCTAATATTATTGATGTATCACAGGACACATTGACAATTGAAATTTCCGGAAGCACCAACAAGGTGGCGGCTCTAGAAGACATGCTAAAACAGTTTGGCATTAAAGAAACTGTTAGAACAGGTACAATTGCTCTCGAAAGAGGCAATAAACATATAAGAGTTAACAATAATGATGAGGAGTGATTTGTAAAATGGCGAAGATGTACTATGAAAGTGATTGTAATTTAGGATTATTGAAAGGAAAAACTGTGGCAATTTTAGGATATGGCAGCCAAGGTCATGCTCATGCACAAAACTTAAAAGACAGTGGGGTAGAGGTTGTTGTTGGATTGCACCCTTCATCTAAAAGCAGGCAAAAGGCAATTGATGACGGGCTAAAAGTGGTTGATACCGCTGAGGCTGCAAAGATTGGAGATTTAATAATGCTTCTTGTTCCTGACCAGGTTCAGAAGCAGATTTATGAAGAGTGTATAAAAGACAATTTACAGCCTGGTAATGTATTGATGTTTGCTCACGGTTTTAACATTCACTACAATCAAATCCAGCCACCTGAAGATGTGGACGTTATAATGGTTGCACCTAAAGGACCTGGTCACACTGTGAGAAGCCAGTATGAGGAAGGAAAAGGTGTACCTTCACTAATAGCTATACATCAGGACGCTTCCGGAAAAGCTAAAGATTATGCTCTTGCATATGCAGCAGGAATCGGTGCCGGCAGGGCTGGTATCATCGAAACAACATTTAAAGAAGAGACAGAAACCGACCTTTTTGGTGAGCAGGCAGTACTTTGCGGTGGTGTTAGTGAACTTATGAAGGCTGGTTTCGAAACATTGGTAAATGCAGGATATCAGCCTGAAATAGCTTATTTTGAGTGCATACATGAGATGAAGCTTATTGTAGACATGGTAGTACAGGGCGGTCTCTCTTATATGAGATACTCAATCAGTGATACAGCAGAGTATGGAGACTATATTACAGGTAAGAGAATTATAACTGAAGAGACCAGAAAGGAAATGAAAAAAGTACTTGAAGAAATACAAAACGGTAAATTTGCTTCAAACTGGATTTCTGAAAACAATTCAGGTGGAAGGGCTAACTTCCTGGCAATGAGAGCTATTGAAAGGGAGCACCAGGTGGAGAAAGTCGGGGCTGAGCTTAGAAAAATGATGAGCTGGCTGAAAAAAGCCAAATAAAAGCCAATCAAAAGCTAAATAAAAAACAGCCGGCTAAAAAAAGGTAAGAGATAAGAATAAAGGGACAAATGGATAAGAGCAATAAAAATATAAAAGTATAGAGATAAAAAGCAATAGAGGCTAAATGTATAAAACAAAAAGAGAAATATGTAAAAGTAAAAGAGATATACGGTTTGCGAAGAAATATTTTTTCTTCGCAAACTAAAATAAAGTTTATACAAAAACTATATAAAGCTTATACAAAAGCCTTATAAATTATACAAAAGGCTGATAGCTTAAATAAATTAAAATTACTTAAATGAACTAAAATTATTTATATATTTTAAAGCTATTTATAAATATGAGATTGAAAGTGTGAAATTGGAGGTATCTATATGTCAAGAAGAATAAAGATATTTGATACGACACTTAGGGACGGGGAACAAACACCGGGGGTTAATTTAAATATTAATGAAAAACTGGAGATTGCAAAGCAATTGGAGAGACTTGGGGTGGATGTTATAGAAGCCGGATTTGCCATTGCATCTCCCGGGGATTTTAAAGCAGTAAAGGCAGTTGCTGAAAATGTGAAAAATGCCACTGTTGCAAGCCTTGCAAGAGCATTGGAAAAGGATATTGACAGGGCATGGGAAGCTGTTAAAGAGGCAGAAAATCCTTTAATACACACTTTTATTGCAACTTCAGATATACATTTGAAGTATAAACTTAAAATGACCGAAGAAGAAGTCCTTGAAAGGGCTGTAGCAATGGTTAAATACGCTAAAAAATACTGTAGTCATGTTGAGTTTTCAGCGGAAGATGCCAGCAGGACCAGACCGGAATTTTTGTTTAAAGTTTTGGAAAAAGTAATAGACGCAGGGGCTGTTGTTGTTAATATACCTGATACTGTGGGTTATGCAACACCTATTGAATTTGGAAACTTAATAAAAGCAATCAAAGAGAATGTGCCCAACATTGACAAAGCAGATATTAGTGTCCACTGCCACAATGACTTGGGATTGGCTGTAGCAAATTCATTGTCTGCTATATTAAACGGGGCTACCCAGATAGAAGGTACAATAAACGGTTTGGGTGAAAGGGCAGGTAATGCAGCGGTTGAAGAAATAATAATGGGCTTGGAAACAAGAAAGGACTTTTACAATGTAACTCACAATTTTGACACAACACAGATATACAGAACAAGTAAATTGGTTTCAAGCCTGACAGGTGTTAAAGTTCCGCCAAACAAGGCAATAGTGGGTTCTAATGCCTTTGCCCATGAGTCAGGAATTCACCAGCATGGCGTTTTAGCTGAAAAGACCACTTATGAAATAATGACCCCTGAATCCATAGGACTTTCTACAAACAGAATGGTATTAGGAAAGCTTTCAGGACGTCATGCTTTTGAAGAGAGACTTAAAGAACTTGGGTATAATAACCTTACTGATGAGGAAATACAAAAGGCCTTTGAAATGTTTAAGGATTTGGCGGACAGGAAAAAAACCGTTACAGACAAGGATATTGAAGCCTTGATAGGTGCGAAAGTATCAAAAGTACCTGAAGTATACGAATTGGAAAGCTTTCAGATTACCAGCGGAAACAAAAGCGTTGCAACTGCTACCATTTCACTTAAAAAGAGTGAAGAAATTATTACAGAGGCTGCAACAGGCGATGGTCCTATAGATGCCGCATTTAATGCAATGGAAAGAGTAGTTGGAATGAACTTCAAACTTGAAGATTACTTCTTAGAATCTGTAACAGAGGGTAAAGACGCATTAGGTGAGGTTACAGTGAAAATTTCCAAAGATGATATAGCGGTTCTGGGACGGGGAATAAGTACTGACGTTATAGAAGCTAGTATAAAATCCTACTTGAATGCAATCAACAAGATAATCAGCGAGGAGAAATTATTAGGAGGGAAGTAAATTTGAAAAGAATTTATATATATGATTCCATCCTCAGGGATGGGGCACAGGCCCAAGGGATCTCCTTTAGTGTTGAGGACAAATTGAAAATTGTTAAAAAATTAGACAGTATGGGCGTAAGTTATATTGAAGCAGGAAACCCGGGTTCAAACCCTAAGGATTTGGAGTTTTTTGAAAGGGTAAAAAAGCTGGATCTCAAACACTCAAAAATCGTAGCTTTTGGAAGTACCCGCAGGGTTAATGTTTCTGTGGAAGAGGATGCAAATGTCCAGTCCCTTTTGAGGGCAGACACACCTGCTGTAGCAATATTTGGCAAGAGCTGGGGATTCCAGGTTAAAGAAATTTTAAGAACCACATTAGAAGAAAATTTAAATATGATCCGGGACACTGTAGTTTTCTTCAAAAGCAAAAATAAAGAAGTGATATTTGATGCTGAGCATTTTTTTGACGGATATAAAGAAGACCCTGAGTATGCCATGAAAGCCCTTAAAGCTGCCTCTGAGGGAGGTGCTGACTGCTTATGTCTTTGCGATACAAATGGAGGAACATTCCCTGACGAGATATATGAAATAACATCCAGGGTGGTAAAAGAGTTTAAAGAGGATATTGGTATACACTGTCACAATGATACCGGTATGGCAGTTGCAAATTCCATTATGGCAGTTAAGGCAGGAGCTGTCCAGGTGCAGGGGACTATGAACGGATATGGAGAAAGAACAGGTAATGCAAACCTGACTACAATAATACCCAATTTGCAGTTAAAGCTTGGATACAGCTGTATATTGGAAGAAAGTATTTCAGAGTTCACAACAATATCCAGATACATTAGCGAAATTGCAAATGTTTTGCACGACGACAGAGCTCCTTATGTGGGTAATTATGCTTTTGCCCACAAAGCAGGTATGCATGCTGATGCCGTAAATAAAAATCCTTCTGCATATGAGCATATAGCCCCTGAAGCTGTTGGAAATACAAGGATGTTCCTCATATCAGAGGTTGCAGGAAGAGGTGCTCTGCTAAACTTTATAAATACCTTTGACAAAACCATTACAAAAGATTCACCTTATACTAGAGAGATATTGGAAAAAGTTAAAGAAATGGAATTTAAAGGTTATCAGTATGAAGGGGCAGAGGGTTCTTTAGAGCTTATAATACGCAAGATATTAGGTAAATATAAGTCTCATTTTGAATTAGGAGAATTTAAAGTGTTGGTAAGTGAGCCTCCTATTAGTAGTGCCAATTCCTCTGCAATAATAAAAATCAGTGTGGATGGCCAGGAGGAAATGACAGCTGCTGAAGGAAACGGTCCGGTAAATGCTTTGGACAATGCCTTAAGAAAAGCTTTAAAGAGATTTTATCCTCAAATAAAAGATATGAAGCTTACAGACTACAAGGTAAGGGTGCTTGACTCTGATTCTGCAACAGCTGCAAAGGTTAGGGTTCTGATTGAGTCAACAGATGGAAAAGATGTGTGGACTACAATAGGTGTATCGGCGGACATTATTGAAGCCAGCTGGCTGGCATTGGTTGATTCAATTGAATATAAACTCATTAGGGATGAATTGGGACAGTCGGAATAACAACCAAGGATAATCACATAGCCAGAATAATCACATAGCCAAGATAATCACATAGCCAAGATAATCACATAGCCAAGATAATCAAACAGCCAAGATAATCAAACAGCCAAGATAATCGCATAGCCAAGACAATCAAGCAGCCAAGATAATCACATAGCCAAGATAATCAAACAGCCAGGATAATCAAACAGCCAGTATAATCAAATAACCAGTATAATCAGGGCAATCAGAACAATTAAAAGGAGGCAAACCTATGTACCCGGATATTATAAATGAAAGTGTTGAAAAAAACAAAGATAATGAAGAAGAATTGGCGGAACACCGGAGACTGGAATTACAGCAGCTTAAGGAACAGCTTAAAGAGTGGGAGATACATTTTTTTGACCTTATTAAGGAATCACCCAAACAAGAAAGTGCACGCCTTATGGTATCCCAGGTGGTAAGGTTTATACTTTCCAGGAGGGGAATGTTGGAAAAAACTAAAGAAAGCAAGACCTTGCCAATGGATGAAATAGAGAAATATTTAAAAATACCGAGGAAGAAAATAGAGACAGTTCAAAAATATATAATAGCCGTTTTACTGATATGTACAGGAGACTTTCATTTAATAAAAGAGCATGTAAATTTTATAAACGGTATGTAAAGGCAAAAGCCCCGATGTTAGTTTAAACATCAGGGCTTTTTTGATTAGGGTTTTTCTTGGGCTATATATAGTTAGACGTATATAGCTATTATTATATGTGTATTATTATTTTTTTATTTGTTTTAATTCAGGTCTTAAAACTATAGTTGCCAGAGGTGGTACAGTAAGGCTTATGGAATACGACCTGTTGTGGAAAGGCTGGTCTTCTGCTTTTAATGGTTCAAAGTTTCCTACATTACTTCCACCATATTTTTCCCAATCGCTGTTAAAAATTTCTGTATATTCAGCATCAAAAGGTACTCCTATACGGTAGTTGTGGTGTGGGACAGGAGTGAAATTAGATAAAAATATCAAACAGTCACGCCAGTCCTTACCCTTTCTTATAAAGGATACTATGCTGTGTTCCCTGTCATTGCAGTCTATCCACTCAAAGCCTTCATAGTTGAAATCAACTTCATATAAAGCCTTTTCATTTCTATACAAGTGATTTAAGTCTTTTACATAGGTTTGCATTTTTTTATGCATGTCATAGTCAAGTAAAAACCAGTCTAAACTTTGTTTATAATTCCATTCAATAAACTGAGCAAATTCACCGCCCATGAATAAAAGTTTCTTTCCGGGATGTCCATACATATATCCATAGCAGGCACGCAGTCCTGCAAATTTTTGCCAGTAGTCCCCGGGCATTTTTTCTATCATTGAACACTTTCCATGTACCACTTCGTCATGGGAAAGAACCAGTATGAAGTTTTCTGAAAAAGCATACATAAGTGAAAATGTTATAAGATCTTGATGGTACTTGCGGTATATAGAGTCCATGCTCATATAGCGTAAAAAGTCATTCATCCAGCCCATATTCCATTTATAGGAAAATCCTAGACCTCCTACATAGGGGGGCTTGGTGACAAGAGCCCAGGAAGTAGACTCCTCAGCAATCATCATAACCCCCGGATAATAGCTGAATACCGTGGAATTTAACTGGCGCAGGAACTCTATGGCATCAACGTTTTCTTTTCCACCCCAGCGGTTAGGTATCCATTCCCCGTCCTTTTTACCGTAGTCTAGATACAGCATTGATGCAACCGCGTCAACCCTGAGTCCGTCTATATGGTATTTGTCAAGCCAGAATAGTGCATTTGATATTAAAAAGTTTCTGACTTCATGTCGTCCATAGTTAAATATATGGGTACCCCAGTCGGGATGTTCTCCCTGCTTTTGATCGTAGTGCTCATAAAGAGCCGTCCCATCAAATCTTGCCAAACCATGTCCGTCCTTTGGAAAGTGTGCAGGTACCCAGTCAAGGAGTACGCCTATTCCGTTTTGGTGGCATTTATCTACAAAATACATAAAGTCCTTTGGCTCACCATATCTGCTTGTTGCAGCATAATAGCTTGTTATTTGATATCCCCAGGAGCCGTCAAAGGGGTGTTCTGCCACAGGAAGAAGTTGAATATGTGTGTATCCCATTTCCTTTACATATTCTACTAATTGATCTGCCAACTCCCTGTATGTATAAAAACCGTTTTCGTCATTTGAAACCCTTTTCCATGAGCCTAAGTGAACTTCGTATATGGAGACCGGTTTATCAAAATTATTTTCCTTGTCCCTTTTCTTCATCCACTCATGGTCATTCCATTCGTAGTTTTCAAGATCGTACACTATGGAAGCGGTATTTGGCCTTAGCTCAGCATAAAAGGCATAGGGATCACTTTTAACGTACAATTCATCGTGAGGGGTTTTAATTTCATATTTGTATATATCCCCTTCTTTAACGCCGGGAATAAATAACTCCCAAACGCCGGATGAACCCCTGGCTCTCATGGCATGTCTTCTGCCGTCCCATTGGTTAAAGTCTCCCACAACACTTACACGTTTTGCACAAGGGGCCCACACTGCAAATAAGGTACCCTGAATGCCGTCTATAGTCATTAGATGGGCACCTAATTTTTCGTATATTTTGTGGTGATTGCCTTCATTGAAAAGGTGTAAATCAAAGTCCGTCAAAACAGGCAGGAAGCTATAGGGATCGTAGGTAGAAAAGGTGTGTCCCGTATCATCTGTCACTTCTAAAATATACTTGAAAAAATCCGATCTGCCCTCTAACAAAACTTCAAAGAAACCTTTTTCATCCACTAAGTCCATATTGTACTTTTCACTGCTAGAGATATCAATTACGTTTATTTCTTTGGCGTTTGGATAAAAAGCACGTACTACAACGGAGTCTTCATGTTCTAAGTAGTGCATACCCAAAACACTGAAAGGATCCGGGTGTTCAGCATTAATAACTCTTAAAACTTCATCATAATTTGCAGTTGTTTTTACCATAATTCATACCTCTTTTTTTGTATTTTTTTTAGTATAAGCATTATATTTTTTTATTATTAATATTAAACAAATCCAAATAGTAAAGAATAAGGTTTTGCTTGATAATAAAGGGACAAATAACCGATTTTTTATGAACAACTAGAACGGGCTTAATGACAAAATATTACATCGTATTTAAATTTATTTATCACCAAGTATAATAATACCACATTTTAAGTGGACATTTCAAATATATTTTATTATTTTTTTATATTATTTGCAAAAAAAATTATTTTATTTTAAAATACACAATAAATATTATATGCAAATGAAGCGAAAATATTCTCTATAAATACACTTATATAAGGGTTTGGTGTTTAATATGAAATTAATAAAAAACGGATTGGTGTTTTATGATAATAATAGTTTTGAGAAAAAAGACATATTAATTAAAGATGGTAAAATTGCAGATATCAGAAGGGGTATATCTAAAAATGGGTGTGAAGTTATAGACGCTGAAGGTTTTTGGGTTTTGCCGGGTTTTATTGATATACATACCCACGGGGGTGGGGGATACGACATAATGAATTCAAAATGCCGGGAACTTGAAAGCTTGTCCCGTTTTTTTGTATCAAAGGGTGTGACGGCTTTTTTGCCGGCGGTAATGACTGCTCCTTTAGAAGATATGATGAATGCAGTAAGAAATATAAATCAATATATAAATAAGATAAATAAGCCATCTAAAAATAAAATCCCCGGTGCCAAAATAATTGGCATTAATATGGAAGGACCTTTTATAAGCCAAAAGTACAAGGGGTCACATCCAAAAGAGCATATAATTCCACCCTCTGTCTCCCTATTGGAAAGGTTTATACATGAATCAGGGGGAAATATAAAAATAGTAACAGTTGCCCCTGAGGCAGAAAATGCAATTTCCTTTATAGAACATTTTAAAAGAAGGGGGATAGTTTTTTCTGCAGGGCACACAGGAGCGGACTATAAAGTGGCTGCGCATGCTTTTGAAAAGGGATTTAGCCATGTGACCCACCTCTTTAATGCCATGGCCGGCATCCACCACAGAGACCCCGGTATTGCAGGTGCAGCTTTAGAAAGAGATAATATAACTGTAGAGCTTATATGCGACGGGGTTCACATTGACCCTGCAATGATAAAAATAGTTTTAAAATGTAAACCTATAGACAATATAGTTTTAATAACAGATTCTATAATTGCCGCAGGCGCTGGAAATGGTGAATACTCTTTTGCAGGAAAAGAATTGTACATTGAAAATGGATGTGCAAAGCATAAAAACGGGGTTATAGCAGGAAGTGTTGTTACCATGATTGACATATTTAAAAACATGGTTGGAAGGTGGGGGGTTCCTATTGAAAACTGCATAAAAATGACCTCTGCAAATGCTGCAAAGGTAGCAGGGATTTATCATAAAAAAGGAAGCCTTACATGTGGTAAGGATGCTGATATTATAATTATGGATAAAAAATTAAATTTATTGGCAACCATAGCAGAAGGAAATATAGTATACAGAGCTTAAACTTAAAGTATGAATCTACCGTTTAAAGTGTGGATATACCGTCTAAATATATTATCTGAATATACTATAACCCCATTTCCTTCATATACAATTTGACACAGTTCCTGCCCGCCTGTTTTGCCTTATAGAGAGCTACATCGGCGGTTTTTAAAAGGGTTTGTTTATTTGTTGCAAACATTGGGAAAGCACTGACCCCAAGGCTGCAGGTTATATTTGGAATCTGGATGTTGTTGATTTTAGGCATAGGTTCTAAAGCAACTGACTCCCGGATTCTTTCGGCAATAGCCATAGCCGTCCCGGTATCTGTAGCAGGTAAAATAGCTACAAACTCTTCTCCACCGTATCTTGCCACCAAGTCAGTTCTCCTGAGGCATCTTAATATAACCTGTGAGAACACCACAAGCACTTCATCACCGGCTGCGTGACCGTATGTGTCATTAATGCGTTTGAAGTGGTCAATGTCAAGCATAATGATGCTTAATTTACTTGATGTTTCAATTTGATTTTCCAGGTACTGTTCAAGGAAACTTCTATTATATAATTTAGTGAGTTTATCTGTGGTTGCCTTTTTGTTAAGCTGGTGAAGTGTCCTCTTACTGCTTATTATCGGTTTGGCAACTTCAATGTATGATTTTAATTTAGATATAATTGTATCGTCAAAGAAATACCTGGATTTTGTGTAAAGCTGAAGTATTCCCAGTGTGAGATTCCCATTAGTTATAGGCAGACAGACATAACTTCCTGTTTTGTGTTCAGGAAGCTGGAAAGCACATGTTATGTCAGTGGCAATATTTTTTACATAACATTCACGCCCATATTTTATTAAAGGACAGTATCTGGGTTCCATCCGGCAAAGGGGCATTCTTTCATTTGTTATCCTTTGCCATGTAATATCATTAACTGACCTGTCATTTCTGTAAAACAATGTAACATGATTAACTAAATGCATATTCCTTACAAAAGTATATAAAGTTTCATACACTTCTATTTCAGAAGATGATCTATGTAAAACGTCGGTAAAGTTTTTAAAATTCTTCAATTCCTTAGCATGAGCATGTTGCTTTGACAAAATAGTTAATAATATACCTAAAATTATAACAATAACTAGATATAAAATTCCCGAATATATAGTAGCAAGCAATGTTAAGCTTAACTTGACATTGTTGCTGCACCAGTCAAAAACAATGTAAGTAGGAACAGAGAGAGCTATAGCAGCAAGTATTGCTATAATTGTCAGGCTAAAGGTTCCTAAGCGTTTTTTCAAAGGAGACTTTTTAAACACATCATCACCCTTCCCGTAAGGATGTTTAGCATTACAAATTAGCTAAATATTCACAAAAATGCAAAGTACGTATAGTAGCGGATAACTTGTAATGATTAACTTTTAATCTCGAAAGATGCTAAGAAAATCAAACACAATGTCCTGTTCTTTGTCGGTTTAACAAAAGCAACTAAAACATTAACTCCCCCAGATAGATACTTGCCAGTTTACATTTTATATTTTTATTGTGATACTACTATAATAGCACACAACTTGGTTTTTGGAAACAGTTTTATAAACCCATTATATAGCAATAAATTCTAAAGTGCTGAATTTACAGCTTTTTAGCAGTATTTTTTAAAATAAAATTTTTTATTTTTGTAATATATATCGGAAATTTTAGATTTTTATTTATTTTAAAAAAATCATTTAAGGTTAAAATCATATAAGGAGAAAAAATATTCAGGGGAAAATCGCAAAAATAAGTTGCAATACAGGTAATTATATGATATAATCTTACCTCGTGGAATCCTTGCCCTGTTCTTTGAAAACAGGGCCGTTAGTCCGGGAGGAGGTGAAGAAGGTGTTAAGAAAATATGAAAGTATTTTTATTGTCAATCCTGAATTAGATGAAGAAGCGACTAAATCCATAATTGATAAAATTAAAAATTTAGTAGAGTCTGAAGCAGAATTAGAAAACATTGACGAATGGGGAAAAAGAAAGTTAGCCTATCAAATTAATTACCACAGCGAAGGATATTATGTGTTGATGCATTTTGTAGCTAAACCGGAATTTATCCAAGAGCTTGACAGAGTGTACAAAATAACTGAAGAAATTATCAAGTATATTATTGTTAAAAGAAAAGACTAAGGTGATATTATGAATAAAGTTATTTTAATGGGCAGACTTACAAAGGATCCGGAAATGAGGTACACAAATACAAACAATATTCCGGTTTGCAGTTTCAGCTTAGCTGTGGACAGGCGTTTTTCCAGGCAAAATGAGGAGAAACAGACGGATTTTTTTCCTATCGTTGCATGGAACAAAAATGCGGAATTTTGCTCTAAATATCTTCAAAAGGGCAAGAAGATAGTAGTGGTAGGAAGGCTTCAGACAAGAACATGGGACGATAATGAAGGAAAAAGACATTATATAACTGAAGTTATTGCAGAAGAAACTTATTTTGCCGAGAGCAAAAAAGCAGAAGGTTCTTATAATGTTGATGATTACAGCCCTATGGCTGTATCTGAACAGCCTTCTGAAGGATTTGTTCCCATTGATGATGACGATGAACTGCCGTTTTAAGAGATCAGATATATTGTTTGTAATATTTCTTTTGCAAGGTTACAGTTGTTTTGGAAATTAGGAAGGAAAGGAGGAGCATTGAATAATGACAACTCAGAAAAAGGATAAGAGCAGCAAGGATGAAAACAGGGCTTTAAAAATAAGAAGAGCTAAGAAAAAAGTTTGTTCATTTTGTGCTGAAAAGACAGTTGAAATAGATTATAAAGATATCGCAAAATTAAGAAAGTTTCTTACTGAAAGAGGAAAGATTCTGCCAAGAAGGATTTCCGGAAACTGTGCGAAACATCAAAGGCAAATGACAACTGCTATAAAAAGAGCAAGACATATTGCACTGTTGCCATATACTTCAGACTAGAATGCTGTTCACCTTAGGATTATATAATCCTGAAATTGTGCAAATTCTTTTGATAAAATACAACAACTCATTAAGAAATCGCAAAGGTCCTTCGGACTGGCTGTTAAGGGCGTGTGTAGCACGAGGACAGCCAGGACAAAGGACTTTTTTATTATTGTGGGGTATGAAGGTAATTCCCTTAAGTTCAGCAAGATTTAAAATAGAATATAAAGCAGGTAGTAGATTTAGGCAAAAAGATTTTGAAAATGCTCCAGGAGGTATATAATATGGAGCAAAAGTAAAATGACATATATATAAATTGCAGATACTTTAAATGAAACTATCCCTCAAAAATTGGGATAAAGTTTGTATGTATGGTGAAATAGGAGATGGAGTAAGAGAAGCGTATTTTTATTTTCTTTTGCCGTCTTCTGTATTGTCTTTTCCGCATATAGAGATAAGAGAAGCATTCAGCTCCCCTCCCAGAAGTATTATAACACTTATCCAGTAAAGCCATATAAGGAGAATGATAATTCCCCCGATACCTCCGTACATATTGGAGTAATTGCTATAATTGTTAACGTATATGGAAAAGAGCAGGGAAACAATTATCCAGCCTGATGTTGAAAAAATAGCACCAGGAATAACTTCTTTTAAACTTGGGGGATTATTGGGTGTGAAACGGTACAAAAGAGAAAATACAATGGTCATAGAGGAGAAAGTAATTATATACCGTGTAATATTCCACACTCCAATGAAGAGACGGGAAATACCAAGAAATTGAAATATCTTTTTACCCACAATTTCACCAAACACCAAAAGTACCAGGGAAAAGAGAATTGCAATTGCCAAAAAAAGAGTGGCAATAATGGAAATACCCCTGACTTTCCAAAAGGGCCGAGATTCTTTCTGGTTAAAAGCCTTATTTAAACCGCTTATAACGGCGTTCATCCCATTTGAAGACATCCATATAGTTGTAATCATACCAATTGGCAAAAGGGTGCTTTGGCGGGAGGCAATAGCCTGGTTAATTGTATTTAGCACAATATTATAGGATACCTGGGGCAGTGTGTCTGAAAAAAAAGCCATAAGTTTTTCACTATTTACCGGAGTATAGCTTATTAGGGTAAGCAAAAAAATCAAAAAAGGAAAAAAAGATAAAATAAATGAATATGTAAGCTGCGATGCAAAAGCAGGGATGTTGTTATCTTTAAAGCGTGAATACATTCTCTTTATAACTGCAAACAGGGTATTATTTGTGTTAAGGAAGAACATTTATACAGCACTCCTTTGAAAAATCTATATTTATTATATATCTAAATTTAGTATTATAACACCTTAATTCACATATAATTTTTTAAATTGTTGGAATATAGGTATTTCTTTGATAAAATAAATATTAGATAGATTTAAATTGCCAGACAGATTCAAAATGTGGAAAGAGGTGTATTTAATTTGAAGGTAAGAAAAGCAATAATACCTGCAGCAGGTTTAGGCACAAGGTTTTTGCCCGCTACAAAAGCACAGCCGAAAGAGATGCTGCCTATAGTGGACAAGCCGACAATCCAATACATAGTAGAGGAAGCAGTTAAATCCGGAATTGAAGACATAATAATTATATCAGGAAGGAATAAAAGAGCTATAGAAGACCATTTTGACAAATCATATGAGCTGGAACACGAACTTAAAAATAAAGGAAAAAGAGAACTTCTCAGTTTAGTGCAGGATATTTCAAATTTAGTGGATATACACTATATACGGCAAAAGGAAGCCAAAGGATTGGGACATGCTATTTATTGTGCCAAATCTTTTATAGGAAATGAACCTTTTGCTGTTTTATTAGGTGACGATATTGTAGATTCAGAAGTTCCCTGCTTGAAACAAATGATAGATATATACAATGAATACAAAACCACTGTTTTAGGTGTTCAGACCGTTCCGGATGAAGATGTTTCAAAGTATGGAATTGTAGCATGCAGACCGGTGGATGACAGGGTGTATAAAGTAAAGGATTTGGTGGAAAAACCCGAAAAGTCAGAGGCACCGTCTAATGTAGCCATTCTTGGAAGGTACATAATCACACCTAAAATATTCAAACATCTTGAAAACGCAAAGCCGGGAAAAGGAGGAGAAATCCAATTAACCGACGCTTTAAAAAACCTTATAGGGGAAGAAGCTATATATGCTTATGACTTTATTGGAAAGCGCTATGATGTGGGAAATAAACTTGGATTTTTAGAAGCAACGGTGGAATTTGCCCTAAAAAGGGATGAACTAAAAGATGAATTCACCGATTACCTGAAAAGAATAGTGCAACAATTGTAAATATAAAAAGAACTTTTAAAAAAGGGCGGATTGTGGAAACTAATTTCATGCAAATACCGCCCTCTTTATATTCTCTTTAATCTTTTGACGTTAAAATCCTTTGATATTTAGCACTTAATTAAATTTCAATTTATCATATTTAGTCCTTAATTTATTACATTTTTAATCTGGTATGTTGGTTCGCCGTTAACAACGGTAACTTCAATGTATTTTACTGTGTCTGCATTATCCGGAGTCAGGTTATTTATATTAAGCCCTGCAGAACTTATATATTTTACACCGTCTTCCATAAAAACATTGTCTTCAGTACCGTTAAAAAACACCCAGATATTTTTGATTTTATCCTTGTGCTCAGAAAGTACCGTTTTAAACAAATTCCCTTCTAAGCTGTCAGAAAACTTATTTGGAGCGTTTTCCATAAATATAAACAAATTGTCGCCGTTAAAAGAATCAAGCTGTTTTAAAAACCACTGCCATTGTCCTTGTGCACTTGTCCTTATGCTGTTTTTAGATGTATTTAGCTCGATAAAACGGCAGCCATTGGAATCATAAGCCCTGTAGGTATTGTAGTCTTTTAAAAATTTTATTTCAATTTCATTTTCATTTGCATCTTCATTTAAATCTTCACTTATACTGCTTTGGGTTGCCTTTTCGTACAAATTCATAAACAGAAGGTTTTCTAAAAGGGTGTTGGCAGTATCCTTATTTCCAAACAGAATGAATTTTTTATAGTCATCGTCTTTTGAAGGTTTTACATTTTTATTTGCTTCGTATACAGGAAGAGTATCCTCTGGTATTTGGTTTTTATCTATAACCGGATAAGTAGCGGTGGTTATAGTCAGTTCATCTAAATACAGGCTTCCTGAGCTTGTTATAGGATTAACCTGAACAACATATATCCTTGTAAGCTTTTTAGGTGAATTTATGCCTGAAACAGAAGCCTCCACATACTTCCACCCTGTCCAATCTAAAGTTTTAGAAAAGTCAATAAAGTGCTTGTTTCCATTGGCGTCCACCACTTCCCCCCTCAGCCAGTTGGAATTTTCATGGGGGTTGTATGCCCAAAAACCTATCTTGGTGGTGTTTTCTTTTAAATCTATCCCTTCATCCGGGAATACTATATAGGCAGCCCTTGTTCCCTCGGTGGTGTTAAAATTGTAAGTTAGCTTCCCGGTAACTTTATTGTCTATTTCTTTGGTAATTTCATAGCTTCCGGGTATAGTTTCAGGAACAGAGGTAAAAGTGCCCTCTAATTTGTCAAAGGAGCCTATTACATGATTGGTTTCAAGGGCAACAGAAATTGCACAATGTGCCTTTACATCACCTAATGATGCTGTAATATAACCGGTTCCTGCTTTTGAAGCAGTAAATGTATTTAAATCCAGTTCCCCGATATCCCCTGTCAGGGACCAGTCTACATCTTTGGCGCTTATACGGGCAGAATAGCCGTTGTTGTCTTTACCAACTACAGAAAGACTCCTGCTTTGACCAACATTGATTTTAAGGGAATTTGAGCTGAGTATAAGCTCACCCGGAGGTGGCAGTACATTTACTTTTATAGATGATTTCACACTTCCTGAGGATACAGTAATGGTAGCTGTACCTGTTGACTCAGGATAAAATACATTGCCTTTAAAATACCCTTCCACCCCTGAAACACTCCACTTTAACTGACTTTGATCTATCTTAATGGGATTCATATAAGCATCATAGGGGAGAGCTTTAAACTCCCTGGAAGTGTTTACAAAAACATTGGTGTCCACTGTATCAATTATAAAGCCTTCTAACGGATAAGGCGGAAAAGTTGAAAAAATACCTATTGCATTTGATATTCTTCTAGGTGAACCATCAGAAGGACTGTTTACAATTTCTATATTTTCCGTTGCCGGTTTTCTTGCAGCCATTGTAGTAGAACCGCCGCCGTCTAAATTCAGCGCATTATATGCGCCAAGTTCCAGCATAAGGGCTGCAGCTTCAGTCTGGGTCATGCCTATACTTCCTTGCTGGCGGCCGTCCACTGTAACAAGAATCAGTTCTTTTCCATCCTTTGAGCTTCCCACCATTGTACGGGGATGCCTTCCCGCTATGTCGAAAGAAAAAGGTGAAGGTATTTTCCCGTTTTTCACAAGAATAGCACTTCCTGTTACAGACATTTTCATATTTTCCCAATCAGGTCTGGTTGTCATAGAAAGAAGTACAGGACTTCCTACTTTAAAATTATTCTTGATAAACTCTGCATTTTTGCCCCTTGTAATAATGACATAACCGTTTTCAGGAATTTTAACAGGGGGCATTCCCTCTCTTATTTCTGTAACAAAGGGACCTTCAATAACCATTTCAACTATATCAGGATATTTTTCACTGGCCCCTAAGGAATATTCATCCCATTTCCTGCACCACATTACCACATCAGTGTAATCTTTAAAACTTGCCTTGTTATATTGTGTAATGGTCATGGTATTTCCGTTGCTGGCTGTTAATTCTAAATCTGTTTTCCAAAAATCAAATAAGACATTATTATTTTTATCTATTGAAAAAGTTCCCATTGAGTTATTATATCTGTTATATTCGTGATCAGCCGAAATAAGTTCTCCGGACTGTATTAAAGGACCGTCAGGAGAAGCTTTCCCTGTTTCACTCATCCAATTGAAGAACCCGGCATTTACAGCGGCAACTGCATTGTGGGATTCAGCAAGTTCTTTTGTATTTGTAAGATTTTTTATTGAGTCTTTATTGGTAAGAGTATCAATGTGCACATTGGGGTTATTAAGATTTGCCCTTAGTACATTGATTTTTAGCCATCCTTCATCTGTAAATCTGGTTATTCTTTCTAAAACAACACCGGATGTAATGGTTTCAGATGTAACCGTTTGATAAATAACCTTTGAATGGACAGGTGCGCCGCTAAAAAAGGATGCAAACACAACTGCCAGAATTAAAAGAATTGTAATTTTTTTTCTTATGTACCTCATGCTCTCCACCTCATTAGTTTTTGACATGTGTTTTATCAATTTTAATTTCAGATTTTCCATAAAGTTACTAATTTATACCCTCCTGTATAAAAAATAACTTTAAAAATAATTATAGGATATATATATACAGGAGGCAAGTTAACATTATGTTACAAAGGTGTAACGTTATTTTTAAAAATTCTTACTTACATTTGAGAAAATAAGCGAAAATAAGAGATTGATGGAGAATTAGCAGTATAATATTAAAAAAATGGGGGAATACCAAATTTGAATTATCATATCCGGTGTAGTAGAATACTTTTTGTCGCTAAAAGTTTTCGGGGTGTAGCGCAGCTGGTAGCGCACGTGGTTTGGGACCATGGGGCCGGGGGTTCAAGTCCTCTCACCCCGACCAGTAAATTTAAACTGGGTAAAGCGGCTCTTTCTATTTAAATGAAGGTTTTTCTTATACAAGGATATTTAAAAAACATTATAATTTAAAAGGCATTATGTTTTATATTTTACGCTGGTGTAGCTCAGTTGGTAGAGCAGCTGACTTGTAATCAGCAGGTCGGGGGTTCGAATCCGTCCACCAGCTCCAAAATTAAGAAGACTTTGCGTATAAGGTGCAAAGTCTTTTGTTTTTTCTATTAAATTTTTTTTAAAATTTTTAAATATAATTTTTTGAGGGGTTTAAAATACAAAATTAGTGGAAACCATTTCTATAGGGCTTATATTCTTTTCATTTATTCCTGAAATGTATTTTCAGAATAGAAAAATAAAAAGAGGATTTTTTGTTTGATTAACGAATTACATATATAGAGGTGGGTGATATGATAATTGATACTGGTATAACCCTTGCTTACAAGTGTTCTTCATGTGGCACATTCCAGTTTAACACTGTATCCCTTTTTGAAATACCACAAAAAGAAGATATTGTTTTTACTTGCCGTTGCAGGGGAGCATCACTGGTAATAAGAAAAGAAAGCCCTACAGTTTTTAAAATTATGGTACCATGTATAGGATGTGGAACCAGTCATGTTTATTTAATGAGTACAAAAGAATTTATTGCTCAGGAAATTTATACTTTCAACTGCCCGAATACAGGCATAAAGCAGTGTTTTATCGGGAGTGACAAAATAGTAAGAAAAAAAATAGACAGCTTAGAGAGAGAATATGATGAGTTGATAGACAGACTTGGCTATGATAATTATTTTGCCAATACCCAGGTTATGCTGGATTCATTAAATCTTATCCATGATATAGCTGAAAGGGGTAATTTATTTTGCGAATGTGGAAGTAATGATATTGAATTATTTCTGTTTTCTGATAAAATTTATTTAAAGTGTAATTTATGTCCGGGCAGTAAAATTATATACGCTTCATCTAACGAGCACTTAAAGGTTAATTTACTGCGGAAAGAAATTATGCTTATAAATGACGGGCAGCCTGCAGATATAAAAATAGAGCCGGCTACAGTTAAGAGGGATGGAAGAATTTTATAGATATAATTCTATGATTATTACAAAAGATTAAATACAAAGATTAATTGCGGAGATTTTTTAATATTACATCAAATTATTTTATTTTAATTTATAAAATATTTCAATTGACAAATTTTATAAATACTGATATAATACTATTGCTGGTTTGCAGAGATACTCTGAGATTCTCCTCAAAGTACTAGCCTTTCTTCCATACAAGGGTTTTGCATACTATAATCTAGCTATGGTGAACTCCCTATTAATTTATATATATAACTATGTTCAAGTAAGGTGGTGTGATATGGAGGGTATTAATCTAAAAGATAAGACGCTTGAAGATCTACGGTACATTGCAAAGATGCTGGGATTAAAAAGCATTAGCAGATTGAGAAAGAGTGAGCTTATAGAAAGAATTTATCAGTCCCAAGGGATTGAAAATGTTGAAGAAACCATGAAGTCAGGCGATACAGAAACTAAGACCGAAAAATCAGATATCGATACAGAAAAAGAAAAGAAATCCAAAAAGAAAGATGAAGAGACTAAAGATGTTAAGGAATTAAAAGAAGAAACAAAGAAAGAAGAAACAAAGAAAGAAGGAGCAAAAAAAGAAGAAACTAAAGAGACAAAGGAAACTAAAGAAGCCAAAGAAGAGTCAAAAGAAGAAGTTCCTGTGTTGAGAAAATCCA
>Ga0209537_1001406_pt1 | contig 27230 bp, 27 predicted proteins | sample BioPla4DNA1_FD_187698 | JGI IMG/M metagenome (GOLD analysis project Ga0209537, IMG submission 187698) | Biogas fermentation microbial communities from Germany - Plant 4 DNA1 (SPAdes) (version 2) | ecosystem: Engineered > Bioreactor > Anaerobic > Digestate | place: Bielefeld, North... | reverse complement strand
GTGGAATAAGTTGGCCTGACCCGCAAAGCCTTGCTACTTATGCCGCGAAAGCTACTTGACAGCCATCTATATAAGCACGCTTTTGTTTATGCCGGTGGGTGACCCCATAGGCTCTACCCTAATTTTATCACCCACCCGGCCTTAACTATAACTTAGCGAAAAAACTCACTTTTCTATCTTATCTTACTTTCATGATTTTTCTCTTGTCGTTATTTCTAACTCGTTACTTAAAAAGCAAAATTATATCTCGAAGGTGACATTTTCATAGAATAAAATCATGATTTTTTAGGTGACATTTTCACAGGTTATTGACATATGTTTCTACCTTTTTTTAGTTCAATCCCTTTTCTATGCGGCTGTATTGTTCAATAAACTGTCGCGTTTTGAGTTTTTTTTCCAGGCGTTCTATTATATAAGCTTCTAATATCTTATCCAGCTCTTGACTTATGGAGGCAGGGATTTTGAGAATATTAAGCCTTTTTATATCCATATTCAAAATATGTTCCATTGTCTTAATGGTTCCCATTTGAATATTATATCCTGTTCTCTCCATGTTATGACATGTACCACATATTAATCCACCTTGTCTGACATCAAAATAAAAAGACTTAGCTTTTGTACCACAAATCATACAGCTATCCAGTATAGGTCTATACCCTAGATGGTCCATAAGCTTAATTTCATACACATGAGTTATATCCTTAGGTTTTAGGTTAGAATAACAGAGGTAGGATAAAATTTGCAACAATAGATAAAAGAGGTGGTTATCTTCCTGTCCTGGGCTTGCCACCTCTTCAGTTAATTCTAGTATATAACTGGAATAGCTTAACTTTTCCATATCGTTACGGATCTCATAAAAAGAGTCATTGATAGTTGCCTGGGTCATAATATGAAAATCCCCTTTTTTATAAAGCACATAGTCGCCATAACAAAATAATTCAGTTGCTGCGAGTAAACGACTATTAGGCTTTCTGCATCCTCTAGCCATCACCGAAATCTTGCCTAGATTAGGCGATAGGAGTGTAATCATGCGATCTGCTTCTCTAAAATTAGTGTAACGCAGTATCACTCCTTGGGTGGGCAGATGTCTGGTAATCTCTTTCATTTTTTTCCCTCTCCCCATACCTCTCTATCTCTTTATATAATAAATAACTTGTAATTGAGCCAGTTTTCTTAAAAACATTCCAGACTAGATCCTTCATTTTTATGCCTCCCCTTTTACCCTTATAACTAGTAAAGTAATATACACATCATTAGCATTTCCACCATATATCAGCTATATTCGATGTAAAATAATCCGGAAGCGACAATAAACGACATTAATTTCTGTCATCATAGCCTAGATTTCTTAAGGCTATTATACTATTTCTCCAATCCTCAGTAACCTTTACCCACAGCTCGAGATATACCTTAGTTCCTAGAAGATTTTCTATATCCTTTCGTGCTCTTTGACCTATTTGTTTTAGCATCTGTCCTCTTTTTCCAATGACTATTCCTTTGTGGGATTTTTTCTCCACATATATAGTGGCATAAATGTCAATTAATGGCTGATCTTTTCTTTCTCTAATGCTGGTTATCTCCACTCCAATACCATGGGGTATTTCTTCACGCAATAGTTCTAGTGCTTTTTCCCTAATGAGTTCTGCTATTATTACCCGCTCCGGTTGATCAGTAATCATATCATCGGGATAATATTTTGGACCTTCGTCTAGATGCTCTAAAATTTCACCTTCCAACTGATCTAGGTTTGTTCCTAGAAGAGCCGACACTGCAACATAATTATCTAAATTGTTAAATTCTGTTCTAAATTTTTCTATTCTCTTTGATAATTCCTCAGAGGATAATCTATCAGCTTTATTAAGAGCTACAATAACAGGTGTTTGGACATCTTGTAACATCTCTATAATGTTTCTATCGCCTGCTCCAATTCCATCTGCTATATCCAGTACTAATACTATAACGTCAACTTCATCTAGAGTACTAGTGGCGGTTTTTACCATATATTCACTTAGCTTATTCTTAGCTCTATGTATACCTGGAGTATCAATAAAAACAATTTGATAGTGTTCCCTAGTTAGAACACAATGTATTCGGTTTCGGGTAGTTTGAGGTTTGTCCGAAACAATAGCTATCTTCTCGCCAACTAGGGTATTAAGCAAGGTTGACTTACCCACGTTGGAACGTCCTATCACCGCAACAAAACCTGATTTAAATTTTTGATCCATCACATCACCTTTTATCTTAAAATGCATTAATTTTACTCATTATACAAGTAGTATTAGCCTATTGTGCTAATTATAATATGCCATTAACCAGAAAGCCAAGTTTTCTCAGCCATATCAGTGACAGCGTTTACTTGCAAAAAATCAATCAACATTTAAATTATCAAATGCATAAGGCATTAGCTCCACTAAGTTATACTCCTTAAATTTTCCATTGCAGTTTCCTACGATTATTTTTGGTATCTTGAACTCTACCATAACCTGACGGCATATTCCGCAAGGAAAAGTAAAATCATTAGAATCTGAGACTACGGCAATAGCTCTAAAAGCTTTCTGCCCCTGTGACACAGCTTTAAATATGGCCACTCTTTCAGCACAACAAGTTGCGCCAAAGCTAATATTCTCAATATTACAGCCTGTATATATTTTATCATCAACATCAATTAATGCTGCACCTACTCTAAAACCAGAATAAGGTGCATAAGCATTGATTTTTGCTTTAATAGCTTCTTCTATTAATCTATTATTCATATTTATCTTCCATTTCCACTAAATTTATAAGTACACCTCTAAAATTTAGCTAACTGAAAGGCTAAAATAGTTAGTATAATTCCCAAGATAGCGCCTATTATTATCTCTTTTGTAGTATGAATACCTGCCTCATAGCGGCTGTGTAATACCATGAGAGCCATCAATATACTTAATGTGGAAATCAAAGCATTACCGCTAATTAAGGTTATACAGGTAAATAATGAAAAAGCAAGAGCACTATGACCACTAGGCATGCCCCCTCGTAAAAAGGTGCCTGTCTGGTTTATATTCTTGATGATTATAACAGCTATTGCTACTACTAACAAACTAGCTGCCGTAACATGAACCGGCATAGTTTTTATTTTACTTATTAAAGATAAAGATAATTTATCTATCTTATCATAGAACAATAAGTAACCTATGATTAGGGCATTAATGGCAGCTACCAAAACCGCGCCAGCTGCCACATTTTTCACTTTTTTAGCCAACGGATGATAATCTTTTTTTATCATATCTACTATAGTTTCTATAGCAGTATTAATCATTTCTGCTGCTACCACTAAGGTAATGGCTATAACAAGAAGAATGAATTCAATTCTAGATAGATGATAAAATATAGCAGCAAGTAATACCAGAAGGGCGATAACTAGGTGGATCTTCATGTTCCTCTCTGACCTAAAAGCCTGAATTAAACCATCTATGGCATCGTTGAAGCTTTCTATTAGATTTCTTTTATGCTTCATTTTCTTTTCACCCTTCCGCGAAAACCACCCTATCTAAAACCTGGTCAAATTCAAAGCTTTCAAAACAGCTTCTTCCTTACTTCGCATTTTATTTCTATCATCTTCTGTCATATGGTCATATCCTAAAAGGTGCAACATACCATGAACAATTAAGAATCCTAACTCCCTCTCAAAGCTATGACCATATTCTTCAGCCTGTTCTTTTACTTTTTCCATAGATACTATTATATCTCCTAAAATAATCGCACCGCTATCAGGGTCTATGTCATTATTAAATGTGTTGACATCTAAGGATTTTTGTCCAGACTTTAAATCTAATATGGGAAAGGAAAGCACATCTGTAGCTTTATCTACACCCCTATACTCTGAATTAATCTTTCTTATATCTTGATTATCTACCAAGATTATATCTACCATTGCTTTTAAATGGAATTCTTCAATATCAAGCACTTTTTTTATAGAATTATATATTAGCTTTTCCGTATCCTGGGTAATTTCTATCTTGTCCTGGTTGTTATCAATTTCGATAATTATATCCATATCCATCTCCATATCTGTTGCCCTTTCTTCAGATTACTTTTTTTCTTCTATATTAGGATACTCAATTCTTTCATGAAAAACACCTGTCATAACCCCAGAAAAAGCATTTGCAACAGTATTTAAATCCTTAAGGGTCAAATGACAATCATCTAACTGCCCGTCATCCATTTTATCCTTTATAAGCTTGCGAATTAGTCGTTCTACCTTGCCCGGTGTAGGATCGGAGATTGATCTCACTGCAGCCTCAACAGTATCAGCTAACATGACAATAGCTGTTTCCTTCTTTTTTGGCTTAGGCCCTGGATATCTAAAATCGTCTATATGAATCCTATTTTCATTATTATTTTCCTTGGCTTTATGGTAAAAGTAAGCTACAGCAGTTGTTCCATGGTGTTGAGAAATAAAATCTTGCACTACTCTAGGCACCTTATATCTTTTAGCCAGTTCTACACCATCCTTGGCATGGGATATTATAATATTAGTGCTTAATGTAGGACTTAGTTTATCATGAGGATTTCCGGTAGCAATCTGATTTTCTTTAAAATAAAGAGGCCTTTTTAACTTACCAATATCATGGTAATAAGCACCTACCCTGGCCAATAGGCCATCTGCTCCTATGGCCTCTGCGGCATTTTCAGCTAGATTAGCAACGATAATGCTGTGATGGTATGTTCCTGGAGCTTCCATAAGCAGGCGTTTTAGAACTGGATGATTGGGATTGGCTAATTCCATTAATTTTATAGGCGTAACTATGCCAAATAGATTCTCCCATATAGGCAAGGTTCCTATTAAAAAGACTCCAGACAACAATCCGCTGCCTATTCCCCAGGTGGATATTTTTAATGAAGAAAACCATTCACCAGAAGACAACATTTCTAAACTAAATATGCTCATTAAGTTAACACAACTAACTGCTAGTCCTGCCCATACCAAGGCATTTCTCTGCTCTGCCCTGTTGCAGAGATATATACCCACTATTCCTCCTGTAATCCCCATTATCATAATGTATAAGTTATTATCCAACATTATACCTATTAAGATGGATAAGGCTATATTTATGATTCCCGCGGTTGTAGGGCCTATTAATACCGTTAGCAGCATTGCTCCTAATGCTATAGGAATGAGGTATTGATGCAATTGGCTAACTGCTAAAGCTAATCCTAGCACCACCCATATTATTAGGCTTATCATTAATAAATGGGATGGATTTTCTACTACCCGCTTTTCAAAAGCCAATAGATATAATATTACAATTAGCTCTACTAATAAGACCATCAGCCCTATACTCATATATGCAGTCACATCTATCTTATCTTCTTTTAATAGTCCCAACTCTTGAAGCATCTTATACTGCTTCTGGGTTATAGGCTGACCTGCTTGAACAATATACTGCCCTTTTTTATAAATTACTGGCTCTACACTCTGAGCTGCTCTCTCTTTCTCCTGTTCAGTAGCTTCCTGATCAAACACCATATTGGGCTTTAACACCGATACTCCGACGGTAGTACCTAGAAGCCTTACTTCATTGGATACTGGTAGAGACATTATTTCATCTCTCAAGGTATTCCTGGCCTCTAATAAATTATCTTGTTTTATATGCAGATCTAGTAATTTATTTAAAGTTTTTAACAACTGATCCTTTAACTGAACCAATTCATCTTCATCAGCATTAAGACAAGTTAATATTTCATCATTAGATAACATAATGGGGAAATCTTCCTTTATTTCCCCAATAAATTGATCTGTCAAAATGTCATCGGGACTTGGTTCATGGTTCTCTGTCTGTTGTTGATCTATTATTTGCTCATCCTGACTATCCTGAATTTCTTGCTTTTTTTGCAATTCTTTCTTATAATCTTCATACTTATTTTGAGCTAGTTGTCTGGCCATTTGGATTTGATCAAATATTTGCTCTATTTCTACAATTACGCTCTCGGTAATATTTTCATCAAATCGATATATATTGGACACACTCTCCCTAGCAGCCTGCCTAAGCTCCTCGGTAGTCAGGGTATCTTCTACATCTCTTGTAGCACTTATAGGATGTTGGAGAATGTCTCCAACCTTAAGAGTGTATTGCTTAGGCAATATAACAGCCATAAGCATAATAAAGATTATGACATAATTGACAATAGCCAGCACCGCCCCTAAAAACTTAGGACTTCGAATAAAAGTCACAAACTGCCTTATAGAAGGAGGATTGTCCTTTTTAATAGCAACCTGATTCACATTAATCTCTCCTCTTTTTAGTAGAAGAATTACCCTTATTGTAATTGTCATAGGCTCTTATAATTGCCATAACTAGCTCATGCCTAACTACGTCTCTATCAGTCAAATATACAAATTCAATGCCTTTAATACCCTTTAATACTTGGATAGCCTCTTCAAGACCGGATTTCGCTCCTGTAGGTAAATCAATCTGAGTAATATCTCCGTTTATTACTGCCTTAGAACCAACTCCCAAACGGGTTAAGAACATTTTCATTTGCTCTGAAGTGGTATTCTGTGCCTCATCTAGTATAATAAAAGCGTCATCTAAAGTTCTTCCACGCATATAGGCCAAGGGAGCTACTTCAATAACCCCCCGTTCAATAAGTCTAGTATAGGTTTCTAATCCCATTAAATCATGAAGGGCATCATATAGGGGTCTTAAATAGGGATCTACTTTGTTTTGCAAATCTCCAGGGAGAAAGCCTAACTTTTCTCCCGCTTCAACTGCTGGTCGTGTCAGTATTATCCTGCTTATTTCTTTGCATTTAAAAGCATTTACTGCCATGGCCATGGATAGATATGTTTTCCCAGTTCCTGCAGGGCCTATACCAAATACTATATCATTCTGTCTCATAGCCTTGACATACTGAGCTTGACCTAGAGTTTTGGCCTTGATTTGCTTACCCTTGTGGGTTATGCATACAACATCCCCCATAAGTTCACCAATATTATCAGCGTCGCCTTCCTTAGCTAACTGAATGAAATATCTCACTTTACCCCTATCTATTCTTCCATCATCCTTAATGCTATCCAATAGCTTAGTTATTACAGTATAAGCTATATCAACAGATTTATCATTGCCTAAAAGATGAAGCTGGGTTTCACGGGCCACTATCTGAACATCCAGCTCTTCCTCTAACAACTTCATATTTTCATCAAATTTGCCGAAAAGTTCTATCATTTGATTTAAATTCTCTATCTCAATTAATCTATCTTTTTGTATATCTTCCAAATAATATCCCCCTAGTTTACTGAAAGCTCAATCTGCTCAGCAATATCTTCTAATACTTCTACATATACTATAGCTTTATAGCCTATATCTTTAATAATATCGTATTTGAACTTTTTGTCAATAATTTTTGCACCATTGGGTATATTTTTCAGAGCATTCTCCATTGCTTCTTCAGATGCTTTTTCCTTGGCTATCCTGTCTATATCCCTCCCCGAACTTCTTTTTACTTCATAATAATCTCTAATCACCCATGCTAAACCTTTATCTCCATCTCCTCCTAGTAATGGCTGTCGTTTTTCTTCAACCTCATACTCATCAAAAGGTATATCCGGAGTGTCTATATTTATTTGCCAGTTTTTTGTCTCCAACACTTTATGAGTAATTTTTCTTCCTGTTCTAGTCTTTAATACACTACTAAAATCTGCCTGGCCCTTGCCTTCATACCAGGTTCTAGCCCAAATATTGGCTCTAGCATGTACATAACGGACGATTTGAGTATCTTGGTGTTCAATTATACCACTAACTAATAACTGGCCTTTTCTTACTGTATCTCCTACTTCTACTACCAGCTCTCCTTCCATCACTATAGGTTGATGAATGATGCCGTCCTTGGAAGCAACTATGTTACATGGGGTGCTGGTATCAATAAGTTTAGGGGGTTTTACTCCCTCCACTACTCTAACAATAGCTTTAGTACCTTTAAGCTCTATACTAACCCAAGATAGCTCAGGTAATTCTATTAACAGCTGATTCTCTATATCCCACAAATTCAGTTTACCTTTGTAAACACCTGCTTTTACCCCTTTTTGTTCTAAGAGCTTATATATAACCTCTTCGTCCACCTTCTGAGCTCCCTCTACTTCTACTACCCATATAATAGAGGATAATATGTATAAAATTACTAAAAAAATTAACATCCCTGCTATAAGCATTTTTCTATGTCTGAAGCGGTATGCTAAAAAGGGAAAACCTCTCTTTTCTTTAATCTTTACTTTACATCGTACTATGCGCACAATAGGAGGAAGGCTTTTAAAGTCTTTTATACTAATATTGGCAGTGAGGGATGTATAGTTTATCCTCTTTATACCCCACAGTTTTACGCCCCTACTCACACACAAATTAATAAATTTTTCTAAGGACAAGCCATCTACCCTAATTACAAGATATCCTAAAAAATAATTCCATATCTTTAAAAAAATCAAGGACTCCACCTCTACCTATTTCTGTCTATTATGTTTTAATAACTACTTATATGAATTCTATAGATTTTATCTTTCCGGTAATCATAATATCTTCGGCTGCTATATTGCGTAGATTTAGCTGATCTCCATGGACCTTTATTACTCCTACTGTTGAATTTACTCTTATGAGATTTGGGGTGTATTCTATAATCCCCCTATGATTTTCTACTAGCATCTGACTATCGCCTATGAGATTCAATTTAGGCATATTTAAAGTAATTTCTTTGGGTAATTCAAACATTTCAGACATTGTTGATTTTACTTGCTGTAACTTCTTTTTTTTCATAGCAAATTTCTCCCCAAATTGTAATAAGCTCCTATCTATTAAATTCTATGCTGAAAACAAAAAAACTAGAATGGATTCAACATTCTAGTTTTTATTATAATTATCTAATTTTCTGTCTCTGGCATTTAGGAGGAGCTAGAATTTCAGAAAGAATAATTCCTTCCACTAATCTATTTGGAGTAAAATTAGTTAGCTCTCTTCGAGAATCAGGTTGAAGCTTATTGGGCCGTGTAGATACCTTAGGAGCCACCTGAGGTCTAACTTGCGATTTAGCCTGAGGAGTAGTCTTAAGCTTAGCCTGAGACGTAACGTGAAGCGCTTTTTCTATATCTGAAGTAGTTTCTTCTGCCTTAATCTTATATTTTGGAGCTTGCCCTTTAATATCTTTTTCCGGTGCCCAGGTCTCATTGACCTTAGAGGGCATCTCTCTGGGTGCAGTATTCCTTTGGGGTGATGCTGATCTTCCCAATGCCTTAACTATATTAGATAATATGGATGCTATAACAAAAAGAATTATAATCTCAAACATTTTGCAATTCCTCCTTTAAACTCCAAGAGCTTTAATTCTTGTCCTTTGACACAACTATAGATAACCCCTTATCCTCAATTACTTTTACAAGGGTACCAGGAGAAATAAATTCACCCTGGGATATGGCATCTAGTCTTTTTCCATCTATCTCAACAATACCAGATGGTCTGAGAGTAGTTAAGACTATACCTTTCTTTCCAACTAAACTTTCTTCTAAATCATCCATGTTGTTTTCAGGTTTGCCAACAATAGTTTCAGATAATACAAAACTTCTCCAAGTGCCAAAGCGTTTTAGAAATAGGATAAGAATTGGGGTTAATATGACCACCAGAACTAACGCAACACCTAAATTGATCATGCCTCGCACAGGATCCGCTGCAGCAAAGATTATTCCTGTAAGTATGGCAATTATACCACCAATTCCAGGTAGTCCAAATCCAGGTATAAAAAATTCAACTATTAAGAGAATTATTCCAATGAAAAATAAAATGATAGGCCACCATTGTGAATACCCAGCTAAAAGATTAGCACCAAAATATAATGTTAGAGAGCTAATTCCTATTATTCCAGCTATACCAAAACCCTGGGTGAATATCTCAATTATAATAGCTATTATTCCTATAGTAAGTAAAAATGGTGCTATGCTGCTTCTGGTAAGAAGCTGAGCTAATCTAATGAGAAGATCTGGCTGGTTTTCTATTATAAAAGCATCTTCAAATCCCAGATAATCTAATACTTTTTGTCGACTCTCCAATATCTCCTCAGCATATCCATATTCTTTCGCAGTACCAGCTGTAATATCAAGCAATGATCCCGCTGGAGAAAGACCTGGTATATCCACCTCTTTGTCTACCATAGCAGCTGCAATGGTTTTGTCCCTATCATTTCGCTCAGCTGCTGCTTCGAATTCTCCTCTTATAGCTGCTACTGCCTTGGCACTATAGGGGATGGGCTCAGCTGAACCTATATGACTACCAGGTGCCATTATAATCCTAGGAGCTGTGATGGCAATAAGGGCTCCTGCTGATACAGCCCTATCCTTAATATATACTATAATAGGTATTTCAGACTTTTCAATAGCTTCTTTTATTGTAAGGGTAGCATCCACCCTCCCTCCAAATGTAGATAACTCAATCAATATGGCGTCAGCTTTCACGCTTTCTGCATCCTGAATGCTTTTTTTAAAAAAAGTAGCCATAGCTGGGGTTATCTCTCCCTCTACAGGGATAATATATACAGTTTCATTACCTGCAGACCATGATTTTTCAAAGACAGGAGAAACTATTCCTATAACTATTGTAATTGACAAAATAAACAGGAAAAACTTTTTAGACATATAAAATCGCCTCTATACTCATTTTATAAAATATATATTATTCCTAATTATTATTATTCCCTGCAAAAGCAATAAGTCCTTCTCTTATTTTAGGATTTATAGAAATAACTCCTAGCACCATAGAATGATCTGATATTGCTGAATTAATTACATAATAATCTATTACGTCAATATGTGGACTAACGTATATTCTATCTACACGTGTGTTGGGTACATCGCTATAAAAGGCATAAGTATATAAATCATCCTTTTGAGTTTTAATTGCTATATCAGTAAGAATTGATGAAAGCTCTGTTATCTCTTGGCTAAAAGGTTCACAATTAAAATCACCCATCAATATAAATGGAGTTGTTAACTGTTCTATAGATGCATTAATAGATTTAATCTGCTTTTCTCTATCCCTTGCAGAAAGGCCTAAATGGGTTGTATAAACTTGAAAAAGGGAGCCTTCTACATTAATCTTGGCACCAAGAAGTCCTCTGCCCTCAATGCTATCACCGGGCAGCTTTTTATTCTCATACTCTAAAATAGGAAACCTGCTAATAATGGCATTTCCATATTTTATACCTAAAACATTGATAGTCTCTCCATAAACATAGTAATATCCAAGAGCATTAGCTATCTCTTTTGCTTGATCTTTAAATCCAGATCGGGGTATGAATTTATCAACTTCCTGAAGTGCTATTATATGGGCTTGGGTATCACTAATGGCCTCAATTATTAAATCCAAAGATTCTTGGCCTACCTTATTAACTCCATGGTGGATGTTAAAAGTCATGATTATTAGCTTCTCTATCTCATTAGGCTGGTTATCTTCTAATATCATTTCAGTCCTTGATGCCTCACTCCCTCTGGATATAACATTCTGTTTCTGTAAAGGCAACTCACTAAATAGAAAAATTGATTTACTAACTTGATAACTACCTTCAATCATGATCAAAGATAGAAATATAATGCCTAAAATAAAAAATTTTATACCACCTCTCATGATACCCCCCATTTTGATAAATATTATAATTGTTTATATTATACTATATATTGCGACAATTTTCATTGTTAAATGATAAAATAATCCTAAGTACCATAATCAAAAAAGCCTGATGCATTGCATCAGGCTTTCATTATCAGACAATACTTGATTTTCTATTTAATTGCTGTTGTTCTTAATGAAAAAGAATACTCACCTTTAATATTTTCTCACATTTTATAATCTTATACACATTTTTTTGTATACCAACAAAAAATCAAATATTAATATTTTCTTCTCTTAGCTGCTTTACGAGCTGCTTCAGATTTCTTTTTTCGTCTTACACTAGGCTTTTCATAATGCTCTCTTTTGCGGATCTCGGCCAAAACTCCTGATCTAGCGCACTGACGCTTAAAGCGCCTCAAAGCGCTCTCGAAGGATTCATTTTCCCTTACAATAATTTCAGACACTTGCTATCCCTCCCTCCGCTGGAACGATTACCCTATCATGAAAACGTGAGAATCTAATAAAGGGATGTTTCAGCAGCAACTATTCTATTATAACGCAGGCTTTTTCCTTATGTCAATATAAATTAAATATTATCCTAGTTTCTGTGGTAAAGGACGACCCCCTAAAACATGAAAATGCAAATGTTCCACAGCCATCCCACTATCGCTTCCACAGTTTGCTACTACCCTATACCCTGATTGGTCTACTTTCAATTCTTTTGCCAGTTTAGGTATCTGCACCATAATCTGGGCAATGGTTTGACTATTTTCTTGGTTGACAAAATTCATAGAAGGAATGTGTTCTTTAGGAATAACCAATACATGTACTGGTGCGTTGGGAGCGATATCGTGAAACGCAAATATTTTGTCATCTTCATATACTTTATTGGAGGGAAGTTCGCCTTTTACTATTTTACAGAAAACGCAATCTTGGTTGTTTGACAAATATTACACCTCCTTCCAAACTATATATTCTACAACAAACTATGAAATCCTCTTTTAATTCTATTATTTATTCTATCATGCTAGTCCAACTTAAGTGTTCCTATCATTACTCCATTTTCTATTCTTTGAAGGGTTGCTGGCATAATATTGCCTATGAGACTGTCATTATGCTGTACAGCTACTCGTATATAATGATCCGTATAGCCTTCATACCAGCCCTTTTTGTCTTTACTTTCTTCCTCAAATAGAACCAATTCTTCCTTACCTACAAAGGTTCTTAGATATTCTAATTCCATCTTCTTACCCAAGTCTATCAATTCACGACTGCGGATCTCCTTTATATTTTCTGGAACTTGATCCCTAAATCTGGCTGCTGGTGTTCCTTCTCTAGGAGAATACTTAAATACGTGAATCCTGCTAAATCCAATGCTACTTACAAACTCCCTTGTACCTTCAAATTCCTCCTGGGTCTCCCCCGGGAAACCCACCATAATATCCGTAGTAATTGCTACTTCTGGAATATATTTTCTTAATCTATCCACTATTTCTTTATATTGTTTAGTATTATACTTTCGATTCATTCTTTTTAAGGTTTGGTCATGTCCACTTTGAAGGGATAGATGATAATGTCTACATACCTTGGGCATATCCTTTACAGTCTTAACAAAGTCCTCCGTCAAAAGGGTAGGCTCTATAGATCCTAATCTAATTCTCTCTACACCCTCTATTCTGCTGATATCCTCAATAAGGGACAAAAGGTTTACATTATCTAAATCTTTTCCATAGGAAGCAACATGTATTCCTGTTAAAACAAATTCTTGAAATCCTGACTCTACTAACCTATAAACTTGCCTTATTACATCCTCTGGTTTTCGACTTCTCACCGGTCCTCTAGCGTAAGGGATAATACAATAAGAGCAGTAATGATCACATCCTTCTTGAATTTTTAGCACTGCTCTTGTCTTTTCATCATAGGAGGTAATAGGCATCTCCTCAAATTCCTTGGTTTCCATTATGTCCTGAATTACATTTATGGGCTTGCCTATCTCTTTAACTTGTTCTACATATTCTACAATTCTATTTCTGTCTCTAGTACCTAGTACCAAATCTACCCCTGGAATCTCTAAAATCTCTTCAGGGGCTGTTTGTGCATAACATCCAACAACAGCGATTACTGCATTGGGATTACGTCTGTGAGCTCTACGAATCATTTGCCTGGATTTTTTATCTCCTAAACTTGTAACAGTGCAAGTATTGATTACGTATACATCAGCTATATCATTAAAATCTGTTACTTTATATCCACTTTGCTCAAACTTTTCCTGCATGGCTTGAGTATCATACTGATTGACCTTACATCCTAAAGTATGAAATGCTACTCTTCTGCCAGTTGTAAATTTCATTTCATTTCCTCCGTATAAAACATAATTGCAGCTAAGGCAGCCATTCCTGCTGTTTCGGTTCTAAGAATTCTCGGGCCCAAGGTAATGGTATCCCATCCGTATTCTTTAGCTAACGCCACTTCTTGGTCATCCAATCCTCCTTCAGGGCCAATAATTATGCCTATATCTTTTTCATTATTATGGTGGTTAATATTTTTTTCGTCAAGGTATTTTTTTAGATCAACTTCCCGTTCACCTTCCCAAAAGATTATTTTGGTAGAGTGGGAAGCTGTCTTAATAGCTTGAGAAAAAGTCATAGGCATATCCACACTAGGTATTATACCTCTCTTACTTTGTTTTGCCGCTTCATGAGCTATTTTCTGCCATCTAGCCACTTTCTTATTTGCTTTTTTGGGTTCAGATAAATCAGTTATAGTTCTAGCAGTTTCCAGTGGTACTATTTCATACACGCCTAACTCAACACATTTTTGAATTACTAAATCCATTTTTGTACTTTTTGGTATGCCTTGATATAGGGTGACTTTTGTATGAGGCTCACCCTTTGATGGACTGCCTTCACCCAATTTTACCTTAACCCATCCTTTATTGGTCTCAATAATAGTGGCAGGGTAATCCCTCCCTGCCCCATCACAAATTTCTATTAGGTCACCAACATCCAATCTAAGGACACGTAATATATGAATTGCATCTTCGCCTACAATTTCTCCGTAAGAATCTTTTATTTTGTCAGCTTCTATAAAGAATCTATTCATATCTACTCACCACTACAGCCCATTCTCCCATAGTATTTATATCAACTATATTTAGCCCAACCTCCATTATGGCTTTTTCCACATCCTTTATCCGATCCAATATTATTCCTGATGCAATGAATACACCTTTGGGCACTAGATATTTCTTTATGTCTTTAGATATCTCAATGATGGCATCAGCTATTATATTGGCAACAATAACATTGAATTTGCCATTCACCTTATCCATTAGATTTCCGTGAATTACCTCAATCTTATCATGAACATTATTTCTAATTGCATTTTCCTTGGTTATGCGCACAGCGTCTAAATCTAGGTCAACAGCCACTGCATTTTTAGCTCCTAATAAAAGCCCTGCTATAGCCAATATACCCGTACCACATCCAACATCCAGTAGTTGGGAGTCTTTGTTTACATGATTTTCCAAAGCTTGAATGCACAATATGGTTGTTTCATGCGTACCTGTACCAAAGGCCATGCCTGGATCCAGTTCTAAAATAATCTCACCCTGCATTGGAGAATATTCTTCCCAGCTAGGCTTTATTACAATTTTCTCTCCTACCTTTTTAGGTTTGAAATATTTTTTCCAGTTATTGGCCCAGTCTTCTTCCTTTACATTTGAAAGCTCCAGAGTGCCCTTACCTAAATCTATACCTAAATCCTGTTTTAGTAACCAGCTAAGTTTTTCTCTTATAAAATGTATGCTATCCCTTGCCCCGGAGTTATCAGGCAAATAACCCTTAACTATAACTTCATCATGGTTATAAGCTAAAGATTCATCTATATAAACCCATTCAGGTTTATCATCTTTGAATACTTCAATATCCTTAGGATCCTGAATTATTACACCACTTATACCAGCCTCATAAAAAACCTCAGCAATTGCATCAGTACCTTGGCTAGTAGTCTTTATAGCTATTTCAATCCAATTCATCTATAACTCTCCTTAAGCTCCGAATACGTCCTTCATTTTATCTAAAAATGACTTTTTCTGCTCGTGATATTCCTTACCATCAGTTTCAGCTTCAAACTGTCGTAGAATTTGTTTTTGTTTTTCTGAAAGTCTCTTGGGTACATCTATATTTACCCTCACATAGAGGTCACCCTTTGATGTTGAATGCAACTTCTGAATGCCCTGGTTCCTAAGCCTAAAAACAGTTCCAGTTTGAGTTCCTTCAGGAATTTTATATTTTAGCTTTCCTTCTAAGGTAGGAACCTCTATCTCATCACCTAAGGCTGCTTGAACAAAGGTAATAGGTATATCACAGCGTAGATCATAGCCGTTTCTCACAAATAGGCTATGAGGTTTTACTGTAATATATACATATAGATCCCCTGGAGGACCCCCACGTTCCCCAGCCTCTCCTTGCCCTCGAAGAGTAATAGCCTGACCATTATCAATACCTGCTGGTATATTTATGCTGATTTTTTTTGTTTTTCTAACTCTTTTCTTACCATTACACCTTTTACATGGCTTAGATATGATGGTACCTTCTCCTCCACATCGATTACAAGTCTGCACATTTACAAAGCGCCCAAAGGCAGTATTTTGAGTATAGGAAACTTCCCCAGTACCATTGCACTGTGGACAGGTTTCTGGCTGGGTTCCTTTTGCTGCTCCAGTACCACCACATTGGTCACATTCCTCATTTCTGGTGATTTCAATCTCTTTTTTAGTACCAAAAGCAGCTTCTTCAAAGGTGATGGTAAGATCATATCTTTTATCCGCACCCCTTATGGGACCACGTCTACGACTGCTGCTCCTACTACCAAAGCCACCACCAAAGAACATATCGAATATATCATCAAAACCGCCAAAACCTCCAAAGTCAAATCCTTCAAAGCCTTGCCCTGTAGGTCCTTCATGACCAAATTGATCATACTGAGCCCTGGTTTTGGGGTCACTTAAAACGCTATATGCTTCATTTATTTCCTTAAATTTTTCTTCTGCATCTGGATCATCTTTATTAACATCGGGGTGATATTTGCGAGCCAATTTTCTATAAGCACGCTTTATCTCATCTTCCGTAGCATTTCTGTCTACACCTAATACTTCATAATAATCCCTTTTTGCCAAGTCTCTCATCACCTTGCTTTATACTGATATGTTTATATCTCAGAAAAAGCCAGAGCCGTTATGGCTTTGGCTTTTTCATTTAATTATACATTATTTATTCATTATCGTCTACAACTTCATAGTCTGCGTCTACAACATTATCATCATTGTATCCTGAGGACTGATTCTGCTGTCCTCCACCTGTCTGCTGTTGCGCTTGTTGCTGTGCCTGCTGCTGATATATCTTTCCGAAAACTTGCTGAGATACTTGACTTAGCTTTTCAGTTGCAGATTTAATACTACTTACGTCATTCCCCTCTAAGGCTTTTTTAACTGCATCTATCTCCCCTTGGATAGCGTCTTTATCAGCTTGACTTAATTTATCTCCTAGTTCTTTAAGGGTCTTTTCAGTAGCATATACCATAGAATCAGCGTTATTTCTAACCTCTACAGCTTCTTTACGTTTCTTATCCTCTTCAGCATATTTTTCAGCTTCCTTAACAGCTCTATCTATTTCCTCTTCGCTAAGATTGGTGGATGCTGTAATGGTAATCTTTTGCTCCTTGCCAGTTCCCAAATCTTTAGCAGATACATTAACAATACCATTGGCATCAATATCAAAGGTTACTTCTATCTGTGGGATTCCCCTAGGTGCTGGTGGAATTCCATCTAGTATAAATCTTCCTAAGGTAATATTATCTGCTGCCATCTCACGTTCGCCTTGGAGAACATGAATTTCTACGCTGGTCTGTCCATCAGCAGCAGTAGAGAATATTTGACTCTTTCGAGTTGGTATGGTGGTATTTCTCTCTATAAGCTTGGTAAATACTCCTCCCAAAGTCTCGATTCCTAAAGATAGAGGTGTAACGTCCAATAGTAGAACATCTTTTACCTCTCCACCTAAAACTCCAGCTTGAATAGCGGCTCCAATAGCAACACACTCATCGGGATTAATTCCCTTATGGGGTTCCTTGCCAGTAACTCTTTTTACAGCTTCCTGTACTGCAGGAATTCTAGTAGAACCCCCTACCAGAATAATCTTATCTATTTCATTAGCAGTCAGCCCTGCATCTTTGAGAGCTTCCTGCAAGGGCTCTAAACTCTTCTCCACTAGGTCAGCAGTCAACTCTTCGAACTTAGCCCTTGTTAATGTCATATCCAAATGTTTAGGCCCTGATGCATCAGCAGTAATAAAGGGCAGATTTACATTGGTTGTAAGTACACTGGATAATTCTATTTTGGCCTTTTCAGCTGCTTCCTTAAGGCGCTGTAGTGCCATCTTATCCATTCTAAGGTCAATACCTTCAGATTTCTTAAATTCTTCTGCTAGATAATCTATAATTCTCTGATCAAAATCATCTCCACCTAGGCGATTATTTCCTCTTGTTGCCAATACCTCAAAGACACCATCACCTATCTCCATAACGGATACATCAAAAGTACCTCCGCCCAGGTCATATACTACAATTTTTTGACTGTCTTCCTTGTCAAGACCATATGCCAAAGCAGCAGCTGTAGGCTCATTAATAATTCTTAGAACCTCTAAACCAGCAATAGTACCAGCATCTTTGGTAGCCTGTCGTTGACTATCACTAAAGTATGCAGGAACTGTAATAACAGCCTGAGTTACTTTTTCTCCTAAATAAGCCTCTGCGTCCTGTTTCAACTTGCTTAGAATCATAGCTGAAATTTCTTGGGGGCTGTATTCCTTATTTTCTATTCTAACCCTCCTATCGCTACCCATATCCCTTTTAATTGACATGATGGTATGCTCAGGGTTAGTAATAGCTTGACGTTTTGCAACCTGTCCTATTAATCTCTCGCCATTTTTTGAAAAGGCAACCACAGAAGGTGTAGTCCTGCTACCTTCTGCATTAGGAATTACTACAGGCTCTCCTCCTTCCATAACTGCTACACAGGAGTTAGTAGTTCCTAGATCGATTCCTATTATTTTTCCCATAGTTATATTCCTCCCATCAATATTAGCACCAATTTAATATAAATAATTCTAAATAGACGAATAAAAATTAAATAATGAAAATGTGACAATAAACAATTATATATAATAGCATTAATTAGCTACTTTTACCATGCTATATCTTATTACTCTGTCTTCGGTCTTATATCCTTTTAGCAATACTTCAACAACTTTATTCTTTTGTTCTTCGTTTTCTGCTTCCACTTGCATCACAGCATCATGATACATAGGATCAAAGGGTTGACCTAAAGCATCTATTTCTTCTATACCCATTTTTTCTAGAATATCATTAAACTGTTTCACAACCATCTCCACTCCCTTGCAAATAGCTTGGACTTGAGGGGAGTCATTGTCTTTAGAAGATTCTAATGCCCTTTGTAAATTGTCCAATACAGGTAAAAACTTCTCTACAGTCTCCAAAGCAGCTACTTCATAGGCCTCAGAAACAGCTGACCTGTTTCTCTTTCTATAATTGTCGAATTCGGCTTGCAAGCGTTGAGCCATAGAAAGATACTCATCACGCTCTTCTTGAGCTTTTATTAGCTGTTCTTGTAAAACTGAAACTTCATCTTTAGCCGAGTCTTTACCTTCCTTGTCTTCATCAACCGTATCTTTTGAGTTTAGCTCTTTATGGGGTTCTTCTTTATCGTTTATTTCTTCGTCAGTTATGCCTTTTTCGTCTACTTCTTCGTCTGTTAAGTTTCTATCAGCTTTTTCAATATCTTCTATAAGCTTATCATTGCAACAATTCTTCTCTAGATTTTCCCTCATATAAATCCTCTCCATTTCTATGCCTTTGTTGAGTATATAAAAGCTATCCTTCTGCAAATAGCTGAGTTAAATAATCACTAAGTGTTTTACCTATGAAATCCATAACAGAAATTGCTTTAGAATACTCCATGCGCGTAGGTCCAATAATGCTAAGAGTCCCTAGAGTTCGACCCCCTGCACTATAGGTGGCGGTAACAATACTATATTCTTGAAGCTCTTTGTATTGATTTTCTTGACCAATTGTTACAGAGACACCACTTTTCTCTGAACGAACTAAAAGCTTATATAAAAACTCCTTTTGCTCCAAAAGGTCGAAAAACTCCTTAGCTTTTATAATGTCATGGTACTCAGGATAATTGAAAATATTAGCCGCTCCTCCTAGATAAATCTCGCTAGCATCTCCTACATCTATACTGGTGGTCAGAGCGTCAATTATTGAGTTGAAAAATTCTCTATTTTGTAACATATCCTTTTGAATCTTTAGTAAGGGTTCCAGTTTAATATCTTCAATACTCTTATCTTTAAAAAGATGATTTAGCATATTGGAAATCCTATATAAGTAATCTTCATCAATTCCTTCAGGTATGCTTATAACTGCATCCTTGGTTATTCCATTATTAGTTATTAAAACCAAAAGAGCACATCGCTTATCGATGGGCACTAGTTGAATATGTTTAATTAAAACTCGATCCATTTTAGGTCCTAGAACAACAGCTGTATAGTTAGTAAGACTAGATAAAATCTTAGAGGTCTGTATAATAACTTGTTCCAGTTGATTAGTCTTTTTTGCATAGAGATCCTTAATATATTTAGCTTCTGTAATACTTAGCTTCTTTATCTTCATCAGGCGATCTACGTATAGCCTGTATCCCTTATCAGAAGGAACCCGTCCAGCAGACGTGTGAGGTTGTTCCAGATAGCCCATTTCCTCCAAATCTGCCATTTCATTCCTGATGGTGGCTGAGCTAATTCCCATATCGTATTTTTTAGCAATTGTTCGCGAACCTACCGGTTCAGCCGATACGATATAATCATCTATAATAGCTTGCAATATCTGCAATTTCCTTTTATTTAACTCCATGGATTTCACCCCCATCTGTTAGCACTCTCCTTTAACGAGTGCTAATTCCTACTTTAAATTATCATTTTACCTGCCTTTTGTCAATAGTTTTTACCATTTTTTCATAAATTCTAGTAATCCATAAAATAAAGTAGTACCTGATTCTGGAGATCCATCCCTTTAGAAGTTAGATATATATTATTAGTATCCTCTCCTAACAATCCTTGTGCTTTAAGCTTATCAATAGATTTCCCATAATAGTGTCTAATATCATTATTAAATCTTTTACGAAATTCTAATTTGGATACTCCTGCTATTAGTCTTAAGCCCATCATAACAGTTTCAAAGCGCTGCTCTGAAACTGGTATCCTTTGTCTATGCTCTACAGCTGTCCTTTTGTTTGATATACTTTTTATATACTGTAATATATCGTTATAATTTGACCATCTTTCCCCGTCCAAGGATGAATGAGCACCACAACCTATCCCAATATAATCCTTATTCTTCCAATATATTAGGTTATGCAGGCATTCTTTACCCGGCTGGGCAAAATTGGATATTTCATATTGAATATATCCTTTTCTTTTAAGATAACCTATACCCTTATGGTACATCTCCCTCTCCACTTCTTCAGAAGGTGTGTTAAGTTTTCCCTGATGCTCCAGTTCATAAAAAGGAGTTCCTTCTTCAATAATTAATGCATAAGCAGAGATATGTTCTACACCCATATCCACTGCCATGGCCAGGGTCTCCATCCATTGATCCAAGGTCTGGCCAGGCAATCCGAACATTAAATCCACATTTATATTATTGAATCCCAAATCTTTAGCCCATTGCACACTTCTCTCTACATCACTAATGCTATGCACCCTACCTAGCATTTTTAGAAGGCAATCCTGCCCCGCTTGCATTCCTATACTCAGCCTGTTAACTCCTGCTTCCTTTAGTAATTCCAGTTTTTCCTTATTTAAAGTCTCCGGATTGGCTTCAGTGGTTATCTCTACATTTTCTGAAAACATAAAATTTTCTTTTATATAGCCTAATAAATCCTTTAATTTTTCTCCATGGAAAAGGGTGGGAGTTCCCCCACCCCAGAAAATGGTTTCAATTTTCCTTCCCACTATTCTGTTTTTTATTTGGTCAATTTCACACTTGACAGCATCTAGATAATCATCCATTAAAGGCTCCTTGCCAGCATAGGATGGAAAATCACAGTATAGACATTTTCTAAGGCAGAAGGGAAAGTGAATATATAGTCCTATGGAATCCTTAGCCATTTTCTATTTATTCCTCCATCTCATCTCTCTAATTATCAAATTTTAGCACTGCCATAAAGGCTTCCTGAGGAACCTCCACTGAACCCACCTGGCGCATGCGTTTTTTACCTTCCTTCTGCTTCTCCAATAATTTTTTCTTTCGAGTAATATCTCCCCCATAACATTTTGCCAGGACGTCTTTTCTAAGAGCTTTTATAGTCTCTCGAGCGATTATCTTATTTCCAATGGCAGCTTGAATGGGAATCTCGAACATGTGTCTGGGAATAAGTTCTTTTAGCTTTTCCGCGATACTACGTCCACGAGCATAGGCTTTATCTTCATGAACAATCAGGGATAATGCGTCCACCACTTCTCCGTTTAATAAAATATCTAGCTTAACAAGCTTTGATTCCTGATAACCGATAAACTCATAATCGAAGGAGGCATAGCCTCTAGATCTGGATTTTAATGCGTCAAAAAAATCGTATATAATCTCATTTAGTGGAAGCTCGTATGTGAGAAGAACTCGGGTTTCTTCAAGATACTCCATATCCTTATAGGTGCCTCGCCTTTCTTGACATAACTCCATAATAGCACCCACATATTCCGTTGGCACCATAATTTGAGCTCTTACTACCGGCTCTTTCATACATTCAATCTCTCCAATATCAGGAAGATTTGTAGGATTAGATATATCATGTTCAACACCGTCTTTTGTTACCACTTTATATATAACACTAGGAGCAGTAGTTACAAGATCCAAGTTATACTCTCTTTCCAATCTCTCTTGTACAATATCCATGTGGAGCAAGCCTAAAAAACCACACCTAAAACCAAAACCCAAAGCTGCTGAAGTTTCTGGTTCAAAAGTTAGGGAGGCATCATTAATCTGTAGTTTGTCCAAAGCATCCCTTAACTCGTCATATCTAGCACCGTCTGCTGGATAAATACCACTAAATACCATTGGGTTTATTTTACGGTATCCCGGCAAGGGTTCTTTTGCAGGATTGTCAGCATGGGTTATGGTATCTCCCACTCTAGTATCTCTAACATTTTTTATACTAGCAGCTATATATCCAACTTCACCAGCTCTAAGCTCTGATACTGGTGTAAGGTAAGGTTTGAAAACTCCTACTTCAGTGACCTCAAATTCTTTGCCATTGGCCATCATTCTGATTTTATCGCCTACCTTGACCTTGCCTTCTTTTATGCGGATATAGGCAATAACCCCTCTATAGTTATCATAGAAGGAATCAAATATGAGAGCTCGTAGTGGTGCATCTTCATCACCACTAGGAGCTGGAATATCACTAACTATCCTTTCTACGACCTCTTCAATACCTATACCATTTTTGGCTGAAATCAATGGCGCATCTTCTGCTACCAACCCAATAACATCCTCTATCTCTCTTTTTACCCAATCAGGTCTAGCACTAGGTAAATCAATTTTATTTATTACTGGTACAATTTCTAAATCATGTTCTAATGCCAAATAGACATTTGCCAAAGTTTGTGCCTCAATACCTTGAGAAGCATCTACTACCAGTATGGCCCCTTCGCAGGCTGCCAAGCTTCTGGAAACTTCATAAGTAAAGTCAACATGACCTGGAGTATCTATAAGGTTTAATATATATTCTTCTCCCTTATCATCCTTATAGGTTAATCTCACGGCTTTAGACTTTATAGTAATTCCCCGTTCCTTTTCCAGTTCCATATCATCTAAAACTTGTTTTTCCATCTCTCTCTCTGATAACACACCGGTAACTTCCAAGATTCTATCTGCCAGCGTGGATTTCCCATGATCAATATGGGCAATAATACAAAAATTTCTTATGTTTTTCTGTCTAGCATTGGACATGCTTGTTGTTTCCCCCTTAAAAACATATATAAATGTCTGTGTACCATACTAATAATAATCAATAAACCAGAAAAATGCAACTCTAACGTATATTATAAGCTTTTCCATCTAGCTTTAAGTGCTTTTAAAAAGCCAATACTATCTTTTAATAACCTCTCTGTTTCTTGCTTTAATGAATCAATATCTATTTTCTGTATTCTATCAACTATTTTGTATGCCTTATCTATTACAAATTCGCTGACACGTTCCATCGATATTAAGTTTTCTTCTGCTGATAAGCCGGTGGCCTTAACCATTGTATTATTGGTAACTACTAAAGCTATTACAAAAAGAACTAATATTAAAAACAAGGAAAAGAACATCCCCCTTCTTCTCCTTTTCATTCTCTTTCTTCTTAAGCTCCTCTCCACTCTACTCATAGTGCCCTCCTATAAAGCCATTAATCTATCAATGCATAAAACGCCTGGATTCCTCTAGAGATATGTTATCATGTAAGGCCAGGTTTAATCCATCAGATATAATACGGGCTATATCATCTATAAGAATATCCACCTCTTTTGGAGTTACCACTAAATCTCCCATATCCTGACTAAGAACTTGATTTACCATGGCATCTAGCTGACTTTGATCCATTCCTTTTAACATCTTATAAAACTCGGTTCCTGGTGTTGCCTGATTAGAAAATTCTCTTATTATAATGTCTAATGAATCCCTGCCTATAGTATGGGCATAGACTACCATAGGGACTCCTATAGCTATAGTCTTTACGCCTAAAGTTTCTTGATTTATACCCATTCTTTTATTCCCAATACCTGAACCTGGGGTAATACCCGTATCAGCTATCTGGATGGTAGTACCTATTCGATGCGTTTTCCGCGAAGCCAATGCATCAATTACAATAACAGCATCAGGCTTTACTCTATCAACTACTCCCTTAATTATTTCAACGGTTTCAATACCGGTAATACCTAATACACCTGGCGCAATAGCGCATACAGCTCGTACTCTTTCATCTACCTGATCTGGGATCAACTCAAGAATATGTCTAGTTACCATAATTCTATCTACTACTTTGGGGCCAAGTGAGTCAGGGGTAATGTTCCAATTTCCCAGTCCTACCACCAATACATTACTATTCTTATTTAAATCAAGAAGTCCCTTGGTTTCATCACTTAGTTTCTGACTTACTATTTCATCAAATTCTGGATTTCTCTCTCTGATACCTGCAGCTTCTATGGTTATATAATTACCCATGGGCTTGCCCACCTTTTTCTCACCATTGGGACTGGTAATCCTAACCCTAGTTATCTCAATACCATGCTCTTTATAGCTCTCACTTTCTATACCAGCCATATCTTCATTCTGTTGACCATATAGTTCTCTGGCTTCCAATGCTAGATCTGTCCTAATGCTTGTCATAAATTTCACCTCTTCATGATAGTGTAAAGTTTCCATATCACTATATTGACCATCAACTTGTTTTTTATTCTACACAATGAATATCATTCAAATTTCAATATATCCCTTGCCTTTTCTAAAGGTTCATGATAAAATTGTTTTCGTCGATTTAATCAAGGAGGTGAAATTCTTGGCCAACATTAAATCCTCAATAAAGAGAATAAAAATAGCTAGAACTAGAACATTACGAAATAAATCAATTAAATCTAGTGTGAAAACTGCTATCAAAAAATTTGAAGCTGCTATTGCTGAGGGAGATTTGGACAAGGCTCGTGGTTTATTCCCTGAAGTTACCAGCAGTATCGATAAAGCAGCTGCTAAGGGAGTCTTCCACAAAAACGCTGCTAATAGGAAAAAGTCTAAATTAGCTTTAAAGCTACAAGCAGTCCAGAATCAAGAATAGTTAGAAATGTGGCAAAAAGCTTCCTAAAGGTGGAAGCTTTTCTTGTTTAATAATTACACATTTTTATAATGATAAGTTCTAGAGCCATTGAATCTTGAATTTTCCCAATTTTTATATAATAATCAGCCTGTAAACATAACTCTAGTCCTTTTTTTAACTGTTCTACAGTAAAATTCCTTGCCTGAGACAAGCACTTTTTTACTACAAAAGATCTTTGATTTAACTTTGCGGCGATAGTATTGGGATTATAGCCTTTCTCACGATATTCCTTGCATTGTAGTATGAGCCTAAATTGCCTGGCAATCATAGCCAGAATAGGAGGAGCGGCTTGACCTCCTTCATTAATAAGGTTGCCTAATATCATCAAAGCTTGACTGCTCCTTTTCTCCCCAATGGCATCTACCAGTTGAAAGATGCTTTGCTCAAGAGTTGGGGTTACAACTTGATCTATAGCTTTAATGTCTATTTCGCCACTCTGACCTATATAGGAGATAAGTTTTTTCAGCTCATTAGATATATCATTTAACTCATTGCCTACCCGATCTACCAAATAACTTATGGCCTTATATGAAATCTTTTTACCCTGCTGTTCTACAGTCTGGTTGATCCAGGTATGTAATTCCTTACCTGTCAAATATTTAAACTCAATAGCTTTTCCTGTCTTATTAATATATTTATATATCTTCTTTCTCTTATCTACTCCATTCCGACAATAAAGAATTAGGCAGGTTGTCTCTGACATCTTCTTAATATATTCGAGAAAACTATCTTCATCTATATTACCATCAGCTCGACCATTTAATATTGAAAGATCCTTTACAACAACTAATCTTCTATCCACCATAAAAGGTAAAGTTTCACAGGCGTTTATTATTATATCTAAGTCCACATCTGTCCCATCTATCTGAGCATAGTTAAGGTCTTTTAAAGATGGATCTACCATGGCCTCTATGATTCTGTTCAGCGCTTGCTGTTTTATATATTGTTCCTCGCCAAAGAAGAGATAAATTCCCTGCCAGTCTCCTTTATTTATCTCTTTAAACAGTTTTCGATAATCCATATATGCTATTTCCCCCAATGTTATAAAGCTCTACAATATGCCATAAAGCTATTTAAGGAGCTCTAAGAATAATACCTGCCTCCAGTAGATTGAAAAGCATTAGTAATATGATTAATATCCCAATAACCTTGTTTTTTATTAATCAAAATCTCAACTACATCAAAACGAAAAGAGGCTCCATATATGCCTTTCTCCTTGGCGTATATAGATGCCATTTGAATATATTTATTTTGTTTGCTCTTACCCACTGCTTCTGCTGGAAACCCATAAGAAACAGATGTTCTAGTCTTGACTTCAATAAATACCAGACAGCCCCCATCTAGAGCTATTAAATCTATCTCGCCAAGCCTACATCGATAGTTTTTGTCCAATATAACATACCCTTTGCTCTCTAGATACTTGCAAGCTTGTTGCTCTCCCCAATGACCTAATTTTTTTCGATCCATAAACCATTCTCCAATTATCTATTATCGTTCTGTTAAGTTAAATGAAAATTGAAAGCCTCGGACTCCTTAAGGTATAATAGTTTTACCCAAACAACCTATTACTCCAAAAGGAGGCCGAGGCCTATGGCTATTATACCAAAAATTAAGTGTCCGCGCTG
>Ga0209537_1001405_pt1 | contig 27243 bp, 15 predicted proteins | sample BioPla4DNA1_FD_187698 | JGI IMG/M metagenome (GOLD analysis project Ga0209537, IMG submission 187698) | Biogas fermentation microbial communities from Germany - Plant 4 DNA1 (SPAdes) (version 2) | ecosystem: Engineered > Bioreactor > Anaerobic > Digestate | place: Bielefeld, North... | reverse complement strand
TCTCGGCTAGTTTTAGGACAAAACATGAGATGAAAAAAATTTTATGCGGGGTCTTGACACGCACTACCATATCAGGGGCGGGCTTCCACGCCCGCCCGCCGAAACCACGTCAATAAAAACCGTCTGGCCCTATGGCCCTGGAACAGCCGGGTAGACCTCGGCCATGCTTTCGTAGAGGGCCTCGGTGCGGGCACGGTCCTTGAAATTGATAATGGCGTAGCTTTCCGCCGTTTGGATGAAGATGTACGGCCCTTCCCTTGATTCCAGGTAAAGTCGGCCCCGGCCCAGGCCTTCCAGTGTAAAGTAGCCCTTTTTAATCTCGCCGTAGCCCAGCCCGTTGTTTCTGTAGATAATGCGGGGGATTTCATTTTCCAGGCTCACTTCCCTGATCTTCTCCGCAGGGATGGTGGTGCCGTAGAGGCCGCCAATGACGATGCCCTCGGCTTTCACCTCTACCTGGGGGCTGGCCTGCCCATAAATAATCACGGCGCCGACGCCGCACAGGATGAGCAGGGTTGCGGCCATGGAGAATGTTGAGGCCCTCTTTTCCCCCTTTGTTTTTTCCCGGCGTACGAAACGCTGCGCCCTGATAGCCATGTAAAAAACTCCGCCGGTGTATACCAAGATCACGGCGGGGAAAAGTTTGGCATACCAGAGCGAGCTGGCCACGCTGCCTGCCAGGAAGAAGGCGCCCAGGATGAAAGCGCAGTTTCCCATGAAGCCGGCCAGGCCCTCTATGTCTACCTCTTTCTGCTTCTCCTTCGGCAGGGTGTTGTAGCCGGCGATGAGCCAGTACTGCTTGCCGTATTTGACGGCCGCACCTATGGCCACCATGGTCACAAAAACCAGAATGCCTGTAATAATCACCATTATCACCGCTCTTTATCCAGTCTTATTTTTATTTTAACACATTTCGGCCTCAGCCGTGTAAAAAAGCTTGTAATGATTAACCTTGAACAAGCATACAAAGTAAGGGGTGTTAAAAATCCCCCATAGAAAACACAAGGAGGTTTGAAATAGGCGGGAAGCAACTGAAGGGTCGGGTCAACTTTGCGGTGCTTGCAGGAAGAAAAATAAAGGAGGCTGGTGACAGTGCGGACAAAGTGTCTGTGCTGGGTGGTTCTCTTGTTGAGCCTGTTGCTCGCGGCCGGCTTAATTGCAGGCTGCACTCCGCAGGACGCGGGCAGTGACCAGATTACCGGGTCAGTGGGGATCGTATTGCCCACAAAGGAAGAGCCGAGATGGATCCAGGACGAGACCCGCTTTAGAGATCTGTTCAGGGAGGCCGGCTACAACGCGGAAATACTCTTCAGCGAAGGCTCTTCGGCCAAGGAAAAAGAGAACGTGGAGTCCTTGATTGCCAAGGGAATCAAGGTGCTCATCATTTGCCCGCATGACGGCAGCGCTGCCGCCGCAGCGGCGGAAGCGGCCAGGGATGCCGGGGTCAAGGTCATCGCTTATGACCGGCTGATCCTGGATACGGATGCGGTGGATTACTTTGTCACCTTTGACAGCGTTGCCGTGGGCGAAGCCCAGGCCCAGTATCTGGTGGACCAGGCCGAGGGGAGCGGCAACCCCCTTTACCTCTACGCCGGGGCGGCCACGGACAACAATGCCTTCCTCTTCTTCGAAGGCGCCTGGAATGTCCTGCAGCCGAAGATAGCCGACGGCACCTTCGTGATCAAGAATTCAAGCGAAGCGGCAGCCCTGCAGCATAAGCCAACCTTGAGCCGCGAGGAGATGGGGAGAATTATCGGCCAGATTACCACGAACTGGGATTTTGACGATGCCAAGAGACTTGCCGAAGACCATCTCACCAAGGCCACTGCCGCCGACAAGGGCCATGTCTTTATCCTTGCGCCCAATGACGGCACCGGCCGCGCCATTGCCGACGCCTTCGCTGCCGACAAGGATGTGACCAGCTACGTGGTTACCGGCCAGGACGCCGAAAAAGCTTCGATCCAGTATATCATTGACGGCAAGCAGTCCATGACCGTGCTGAAAGATGTGCGCACCCTGGTCAGGGACGCCATCAACGCGGCCCTCGCTTTCCTGGAAGGCAGAACTCCCCCGTCAAGCACGACCTACTTTAACGGTGTGATCGACGTGCCGGCGGAGCCCTCCGTGGTCATTACCGTGGATAAGAATAACTTGAAAGAGGCCATTTTTGATTCGGGCTACTGGGACCCCAGTGAATTTACCGGGCTGGAGTAATTACTGCTCCCGCGGCAGCGGGTAAGGCGGCTTGCAGGAATAGTGGTGGGCCCTGCCATCACTATTCCTGCGCCTCAGTCCTTGTTGGGGATTTGCCTGCCCATATTCCTCAGGCGGCTCCACGCCTGCTTGATAGAAGGGGAACGGCTTTCATGATGGAGAAGAGACCGGTCGTAGAGATGCGGAATATCAAGAAGAATTTTGGCGGCGTCCAGGCGCTGCGGGGCGTAGACCTGGTTCTCTACAAAAATGAAGTGCTGGGACTGGTGGGCGACAACGCCGCCGGGAAATCCACCTTGATGAAGGTGCTCAGCGGCGCCTACATCCCCGATGAAGGGGAGATCTTCATTGAAGGGAACAGGGTGGAACTGGCCAGCCCCATGCACGCGCGCCAGCTGGGCATCGAGATGGTCTACCAGGACCTGGCCCTGGCCGACAATCTCGACGTGGCGGCCAACGTGTTCCTGGGGCGGGAGCTGTGCCGCCGGAAAATAGGGCCGCTAAGCATCCTGGACAAACATGCCATGGAGCAGGAGACCACGCGCCTGCTGGATAGGTTGAAGATTGACATCCCTTCCGTGCGCGCAAACGTGGAGAAATTGTCCGGCGGCCAGCGCCAGGCCATAGCCATCGCCCGGGCCACCGCTTTCAACACCAGGGTGACGATCATGGATGAGCCCACGGCGGCGCTGAGCGTGGCGGCCAGCAGAAAGGTGCTGGACCTGGTCAGGGAGCTCAAGGCGCAGGGCAATTCCATCATCATCATCAGCCACCGGCTGGAAGACATCTACCAGGTCAGCGACCGCCTCATTGTGCTGCGCCAGGGGCGGAAGGTCTGCGAATGCCCGGTAGTGGGCGGCCTGGATGAGTTTCGCGAGCAGGTTCTGGCTTACATCATCGGCGCCCGCGATGATTTTGCCGGCGGCAGCCAGGAGGGGAGTTGAGCGATGCCGTCAACACGGTTACGGAAATCTAAATCCAAAAGCATATTTTCTGAGGCCGTGGAGTTGCTGCAGCAGAATATCCGCGATTTCGGCATGTATATCGCCTTGCTGTTAATAGTCATCGTTTTCGCCGTTGCCACGAAGGGGGTATTCATATCGCCGCGAAACATCAGCAACCTGATCAACCAGACCGGCTATATCGCCGTGCTGGCCGTGGGCATGACCCTGGTGATCATTATCCGGCATATTGACCTCTCGGTGGGGTTCCTGGCCGGTTTTCTCGGGGCCATGGCCGCCATTGCCCTGGTCTTCTGGAAGCTGCCCGTCTTTGTCGTGATACCGCTTATCTTGGGACTTGGAATCCTGGCCGGCCTGCTTAACGGCTTCCTGGTGGCCCAGATGAGAATTCCGGCTTTTGTGGCCACGCTAGCCGGATGGCTCGGCTACAGGGGAGCGCTGCAGCTGGCCACGGTTAAGACGGGCACCATCATCATCCCCAACGAGGCCTTCAATGCCATCGGCAATGGCTTTATCCCCGACATCCCCCTTCCCGGAATATTGCCGGGAGTGCATAAGGCCACCCTGCTCATCGGCTTTATCATCCTCGCCGCCTACGTTTCCGGCGCCATCAGGGACCGGCAAAAAACGCGGGCTTACGATTTTAAGGTGCCGCCCCTGAACATCTTTGTCACCAGGTTAGTATGCACTGCTGCGGTTATCTTTCTCCTTACCTGGATTCTCGCCGGGTACAGGGGGCTCTCCTGGACGGCGGTGGTGATTCTAATCATCTTTTTGCTTTATCATTTCATCACCACCCAGACGGTATTGGGCCGGCACATCTATGCCGTGGGCGGCAACCCGGAAGCAGCCCAGCTAAGCGGCATCAGCGTGAAGAAGATCACCTACGTGGTTTTTGCCTCCATGGGCATGCTTTCCGCGCTTTCGGGGATGCTCTTTGCTTCGCGGCTGCGGTCGGCCACCACCCAGGCCGGGACTCTCTTCGAGCTGGACGCCATCGCGGCGGCCTTTGTGGGCGGGGTTTCCGCCTCCGGAGGCGTGGGCAAGGTTTCAGGCTCCATTATTGGCGCGCTGGTGATGGCCTCGCTGACCAACGGGATGAACCTGCTGGGGGTTGACATATCCTACCAGTACATTGTCCGGGCCGCTGTCCTTGCCTCCGCGGTTATTTTCGATGTTGCCACCCGGAATAGAACAGTCTAAGCGGCGTGGATAATAAGCTGGGGAACGCAGATGGAAAAGGGCGCAAGGAGCGAAAAAGAGAAGATGCTGGCGGGAGAGCTTTACCTGGCCGCCGATGCGGAGCTGGTGCGGGAGAGGCTTGCCGCTCGCAAGCTGCTCGCAGCTTATAACCGGAGCAAGCCGGAGGACCTGGAAATAAGAAGGCGGATCCTGGCGCAGCTGATCAAGGCCCGGGGAGAGGTCTATATAGAGCCGCCCTTTTACTGCGATTACGGCTACAATATCGAGGTGGGGGAGAATTTTTACGCCAATTTCAACTGCGTTATTCTAGACGTTGCCCCGGTAAAGATCGGTGACCATGTGCTCCTGGGACCCAATGTGCAGATTTATACCGCGGCGCATCCCCTTGATCCTGAGGAAAGGCTGGCCGGGAAAGAGTTTGGCCGCCCCGTGGTAATCGGGGACAATGTCTGGATCGGCGGCGGGGCCATCATCTGCCCGGGGGTGCGCATTGGGGATCACACCACCATTGGCGCGGGCAGCGTGGTCACCAGGGACATCCCCGGCCGGGTTTTCGCCGCCGGCAATCCCTGCAAGGTTATCCGGGCGTTGTAATTTAAGCGGACTGCCCGATAGCCTTTCTCCCGAGAGAAAAATCGTCCCAGGCATGGTCTTGGGATCCACCACCGGCTCCCTTTTTCCAAGGGAACGGGAGGATTTGAAATTACCTGTAAATATCCGCCTTCCGGGGAGGCTTCCTGGAGAACATGGCCCTGGCGAAGCGGCAAAGACCCCTCACCGTTTTCCCTTTGCAGGCCTCCAGCAGCCCCAGCACTGCCTCGTAGGGCACGGCCCCGTCGCTCATGGAGTAAAGGTTGCGCAGGGGCATGGACATGGCCCCCTCGCGGACCATCTTCTTCTCGAATTCGGCGGCTTTCCTGGCCAGGGCCAGCGGGGCAAACTTGCCCACGGCCCACTTGAAAATCCTGCCAAAAAGGCTTACCCCCAGGTCGCCGATGGTGCTGTTGAGACCCAGCTCTCCTTTCCGGAGCGGCAGGTCGGGGGGCAGCTTGCGGCCCAGGAGCGCTTCGAACTGCTCCTGGGGTATCTCTTCGACTCCGGCGAGCTTGTAGTACACCGGCGCCTTCTCCCGGTAGTCCTCTATATCCACGGCGGGGGCGTTGACCCGCACCGTGGCCCGGAGCCGTATATCTCGCGACGATGCGCCCACCAGGATTTCAAAGTCGCCGGTCTCCACGCACCAGCTCCCTGTGCGGACGTTGTAGAAGGCAAAGGCCTCCCGGCCCAGTTCCAGGGTAACCCTCTTGGTCTCGCCGCTCTTAAGGAAGACTTTCTTGAAAGCGCGGAGCTCCTTCTCGGGAACGAAGTGAGTGGCCGCGCAGTCCCTCACGTATAGCTGGGCCGTTTCGGCGCCGTCGCGGTCGCCGCTGTTGGTGATGTCGAAGCTGACGGTGAGGGTGCCCTTTTCATCTATTGATTTCGCGCTCAGCTCCAGGTTCGCGTAGTCGAAGCGGGTGTAGGAGAGGCCGTGGCCGAAGGGGAAGAGCACCTCTTTTTGCGCGCTGTCGTAGTAGCGGTAGCCGACAAAAATGCTCTCCCGGTAGTGGACCTGCCTGGGCCCCATGCCGAAGTATTTCGCGCCCAGGCAATCTTCCAGGCGCCGCGGGAAGGTCTCGGCCAGCTTGCCGGAGGGGTTCACCCGGCCGAAGAGAAGATCATAAGCCGCTTCGCCGGCGGCTTCTCCCCCCAGGTAGAGGTTGAGCACGGCGCCGACCCGGTCCAGCCAGGGCATCTCCACCGGGGAACCGCAGCTGAGAACGACAATGACGTTTTCCGATACCCCGGCCAGGGCGGAGATAAGCTCGTTGTGCCCCCGGGGCATCTCCATGTGGCGGCGGTCGAAGGACTCGGACTCGTATTCATCGGTGAGGCCGGCAAAAACGAGGACATATTCCTTCTTCCGGGCCAGCTCCACGGCGGCGGCAATCTCCTTTTCCGAGTAGCCGTCGCCGGCTAGGGTGTAGCCCGGCGCGTAGGCGTAGGGGATTCCTTGCGCCTCCAGGCAATCGCAGAAGCTGACCAGCTTCCTGGGGTTTACCCGGCTGCTGCCGCTGCCCTGGTAGCGGGGTTTCCGCGCCAGCCTGCCGATGACGGCAAAGTCCGCCTCAGGGCTGAGCGGCAGGAGCCGCTTTTCGTTCTTCAGCAGGACGGCGCCGCTTGCCGCCGCCCGGCGCGCCAGCTGGTGGTGCTTTTCGTAGTCCGCCTGGAAGGTCCCCGCCTTCTCCCGCGTCTCGGCGCACTTAAACACAAATCGCAGGATCCGGGCCACGGCCCGGTCCAGCACTTCAGGGTCAAGCTTTCCTGCCTTAACCGCCTCCACGATCATTTGGTCATGGATGCCGTTGGAGGAGGGCATCTCCAGGTCGAGGCCGGCGGCGAGCCCTTTAACCCGGTTGTTGACAGCGCCCCAGTCGGAGATGACGATGCCGTCGAAGTCCCATTCCTTTCTCAGAATGTCCCACAGCAGCTTCTTGTTCTCGCTGGCATGGATGCCGTTGACGAGGTTGTAGCTGCACATGATCGTGGCGGGGCGGGACTTTTTCACCGCTGTCTCGAAGGCTTTCAGGTAGATCTCCCGCAGGGCCCGCTCGTCCACTTCGGAACTGATGGTCAGGCGGCGGTATTCCTGGGAATTTGCAGCGTAATGCTTCAGCGACACGGCCACGCCCATCTCCTGCACGCCCCGGATGAAGGCGGCGGCCAGCTCCCCGGCCAGGCAGGGGTCTTCGCTGAAATACTCGAAGTTGCGCCCGCAGAGAGGCGTCCGCTTGATGTTTACCCCAGGGCCGAGAATCATGGCGACACCCTGGTCGAGGCATTCTTCGGCAATGGCCCGCCCCACTTCAGCGACCAGCTCCGGATCCCAGGAGGCGGCCAGGGTCACCGCGGTGGGGAAGCAGGTGGCGGGATGGCTTTCCTTGAACATGCCCTTGCTGTCTTCTCTTTCCTTGCGCAGCCCGTGCGGCCCGTCGGCCATGAATATGGAGGGGATGCCCAGCCTTTTGATGGGCGTGGTTTCCCACATGCTTATGCCCGAGCATAGGGCGGCTTTCTCTTCCAGGGTCAGCTCTCCCACGAGGCTCTCAATCTCCGGCAAGCCAGAACCCTCCCCCAATTGTTTGTTTTTTCACAAAAATAATAGCAAAGCCCTTTCCGGCCTGTCAATGCGGCCTCCTGGAGGCCGCCCCTTTGGCGGGCAGGTTTATCCCCCGAAGAGGGCCAGCAGCTCGCCGGCCTTGTTCCGGCCGCTACCCTGGCAGCTGATGAAGCGCCGCACCTTGAAAAAGGTGAGCTGCGCCCCCCGGTAGATCTGCCGGACAAACTCGGTGTCGTGGTTGGAGAGGAGGACGGGGATGCCTTTCATTGCCAGCCGGGCGGCCAGCACCGCCAGCTCTTTCTGCTCCTCCAGGCCGAAGCCGCCGCTGCTGTATGCGGTGAAGTTGGCGGTGGGGGAGAGGGGAACATAGGGGGGGTCGCAGTAGACCACGTCCCCGGGCTTCGCCTGCGCCATGGCCTGGCGGAAGTCCAGGCAGGCGAAATCGGCCTGCTGCGCCTTCCGGGCGAAGTAGAGCATCTCCTTCTCCGGGAAGTAGGGCTGCGCGTACCGGCCAAAGGGGGTATTGAATTCTCCCGCGGCATTGTAGCGGCAGAGCCCGTTGTAGCCGTGGCGGTTCAGATAGAGAAAGAGGGCCGCCTTTTCCTTCCTGTCCCTGGTGGTGTTGAATTGGGCGCGCAGGCGGTAGTATTCCTCCTCCCGGTTTGTTGCCGGGGTGAAATAGCCGCGGCAGTATTGCACGAAGTATGCGCCCTCTTCCTGGAGCACCTGGTAGAGGTTGATGAGGTCGGCGTTGCTGTCGCTGAGAAAGTAGCGGGGGTAGTCGGTGTTGAGAAACACAGCGCCCGAACCTACGAAGGGCTCCAGCAGCCTGCTTCCCGGCGGCAGCTGCTCCTTGATGCGGCGGAGAATGCGATACTTGCCGCCGGCCCATTTCAAGAAAGGCTTCATTGGCTCCTCCAGGTCAGTAGAAGTGGATAAATCCTTCCACCCGTAGCTCCCAAAATCCTGCCTGCTGGTACGGCAAACGAAGCCTAAGTGGGACGCCAGGGACGTACCTGTTTGTCCCATTTTGATGACAGAAAGGGACGTCCCTGTTCCATGTGGGTCGGGAGGGTACGTCCCTGTTATCCCATAACAGGGAGCTGTCCGTCTGGACAGCCCCGCAAGGCTTCTACACTTTTTCCCAGAGGGTGGCGTTGGCGTTGCCAAAGCCGCCGCAGAGGGCGGCCAGCCCGTACCTGGCCTCGGGAAGGTCTTTTTTCATGATGTTGTTCAGGGTGATGACGATGCGGGCGCCCGACTCGCCCAGGGGGTGGCCCAGGGCCAGCGCTCCGCCCCAGAGGTTCGTCTTCTTGAAGGGCGCGTTCTCTTCCAGGCCCAGCTCCCGCAGGCAGACCAGGGCCTGGCTGGCAAAGGCCTCGTTGAGCTCCACCACGTCGATGTCGTCGGGACCCAGGTTAAACCTCTCCAGCAGCTTGCGCACGGCATAGATGGGCCCTATGCCCATGATGGTGGGGTCGCAGCCGGCCATGGCGCCCCCCTTGTAGCGCAGGTGATAGCTCAAGCCGAGGGCGTCGGCCTTCCGCCGCTCCATCAGCAGCAGGGCGCAGGCCCCCTGGGTCAGGGGCGAGGAGAACGCGGCGGTGATGACGCCGCCTTCCTTGAAGGGAGTGGGCAGCCCCATCATGCTTTCGCGGGAAATATCGTCCCTGATGAGCTGGTCGCGGTCAACGATAATTTTTTCTCCCTTTTCATCCACCCCCTCCACGGGGACGATTTCATCCTTGAACTTGCCGGCGTCCCGCGCCTCTGCCGCCCGCTTGTGGCTGTAGTAGGCCATCTCGATCATGTCCTCGGGGGAAACCTTCCACATGTCGGCCACCTTTTCCGCCGTCGCTCCCATAGGCAGATCCATGGGGTTGTAGCGCTGGTAAAGGCGCATGGGCGGCTCTATTCCCTGCCCCATCTTCACGTTGAGCATGTCTTCCACCCCGCCGGCAATGTAGATATCGCCTTCGCCGCACATGATGGCGCGGGCGGCATGCTCAATGGCGGACATCCCCGAGGGGCACTGCTGGCAGATGGTGTTGGCGGGCACGCTTTCGGGATAGCCGCCGGCCAGCCAGGCCAGCCTGCCGATGTCGTGCTGCAGGCCGCTCTGGTTGGCGCAGCCGATAAAAACGGCCTCCACATCCTCCGGCTTGACGGCCTTGTTGCGCTCGAAGAGGAAATCGAAAACCGCTGTCAGCAGTTCGTCGGGAGTCTGCTTCCTGAACCAGCCCTTTTCGGCATGGGCCCTGCAATTCGCTGTCCTAACGCCGTCAACGATCACGCATTCCCTGAGCATAGCACTCTTCCTCCTTCTTTCTTTTGTCGATCGGGGAGGCCAAGGCCTCTTTCCCCGGAAAAGCCCTGGGAGGGCCGCTGTGCTTCCGCTAAGCGGGGGAGAATCTATAAAAATTAATATTATACATCGGGATAAATTATTTCTCTAGATATTAAAATAATTCCTTCTTGCAAGTCAATTAAATCTTTTTTAAAAACTAATCCACAGCCGCAAAGATTGACAAAATTGCCGTTTCCGTAGAAATTTGCTATTATTTAAGGAAGCGGCAAAAGCAATGCCATTCTCTTTTTTGCATGTGCGCGGCCAGGCAGCCGCCTGGAGGGCCTGGAGCAAGGTAAAAAAATTAGCGAGGTAAGAGGATGAACTGGCACAAGGTACTGGGCACTACTCCCGGCGAAGGCATGCAGCCAAAAGAGGTCTTTTCCTACAGCATCGCCGGCCTTGGGCAGAACATGATCTTCGCCATGGTCAGCTCTTTCATAATGCTGTATTACACCGACGCGGTGGGGCTGCTTCCCGGCGCCGTGGCTTTAATCATGCTGGGCACCCGCCTCTTTGATGCCTTCAATGATCCCATCATGGGGAACATCGTGGATCGCACCAGGAGCAGGTGGGGCAAGCTGCGTCCCTACCTGCTCTTTTCGCCTCTTCCCATAGCCATATTCACGGTCATCTGCTTCACCACCTTGCCCGAGGCTGACTACACGGCCAGGCTCATATATGCAATTGTTACTTACAACATCTGGGCCATACTCTATACCATCCTCGACGTGCCCTATTGGGGCCTCTCCACGGCGATGACCTCCGACACGCACAAGCGAGCGACCATGCTTACCATAGCCAGGCTGGCCTGCACCGTGGGAGCGGGATTGATTACCCTGACGGTTCCCATTATCGTGGGCTACATACAGAGCCGGAGTACCGGCGGGCTGCTGTTGGAGGAAATTCCCCTGGAGCAGCAGGAGGCGGTAAGGGCGGCCATCGGCAGCGACCTGAGAGCGGCTTTTCCCTGGATTGCCGCAGTCGTCGCGGCCCTGGCTCTTCCCTTCATCTTTGCCGCTTTTGCGGGCACCAGGGAGAGGTATTATTCTGACGAGCCCCCCCTTTCCATGTGGGAAAACTTCAAGCTGCTGTTTAAAAATGAGCCGCTAATGTTAATTGTATTTTCGGGCATCTTGGGGGCCCTGAAAGGCATGTTCCTCACCGGGGGCATCTATTTTGCCAAGTATAATCTTGGAGATAGCGGCTACTTTACTTTAATCAACCTCTCCGTGGCTCCCGGCGGGTTGCTGGCTTCCCTTTTAACCCCCATGCTGTCACGCAAATTCGGCAAGCGAGACCTGTTCATCTATTCCCACCTGGCCGGTGCGGCGGTGCTGCTGGCCATGTATTTCGTGGGATGGAGATCTGCTTTCGGCCTCTGGTTTAACATGGCCGGGTTAATTATCGTGGGCATCCCGTTGGGCTTTGCCAATATCTTGACTTATGCCATGATCGCCGATACGGTGGATTACCTGGAGTGGAAGACCGGCAAAAGGGCGGAAGGCATGTGCTTCGCCATGCAAACATTTATCTCCAAGGTTGGCACCGCCCTGAGCTCCTTCGCCATAATGCTCACGCTTAGCATTGTAGGCTTCGTGGAAAATGTGGCCGCGCCGCCCCGAGTCCAGGACGGCATCTACTTTGCCAACGTGTTCCTGGCGGCGGTGAGCATGCTGGCCTGCACCATCCCCCTCTTTTTCTACCGCTTCACCGAGAAGGAGCAGGCCCGTGCCGTGGCTGTTACCGCTGCCCGGAGGGGAATTAAGGCGGAAGGAGGCTATGATCACACGGTATAGTCAACTCACATTTTTCTTGAGGCGGCTGTTTACAACTAGTTGATGCGGGTAATGCAAAAAGAAGGCTACTGCCCGGGCCAAACGCCCCGGGCTATTTTTCGCCGCCTTAACCTTAACCCGAAGATTAAAGCAGCAATCCCTACAAGGATCAGTCCGGGCCAGGCCAGAAGGGGAAATGTCCGCCGGCTGCTGATGCGATTTGCGGGTTCCCTGTAGTATGGGGGTATCTGGGGGATGCCTTCGGGGCCGGGGGGATGAGCGGCGGCATATTCTACCAGGGCCATCCAGACCTTTAACTCACTGCCTTCCTCATCGTAAACCAAGATTTCTTCCGATATATTGCCTTCGTGATCAAGGTATGGCACAGGATTTCCGGAAGCATCCTTGGGAACTATTTTTAGCATGGGCAAAATATGAGTTATTTTTTCCAGGGTGGGCAGGTGATATAGAACATATGATTCGGTTGCTACCCGGTATAGCTTTTGATCGCCCCTCGCCAGCGGGACAAAATCATCATTTAATGTTTGCCGCCCTTCTCCGGTGAATCGCTCGGCGTTAATTACCGAGCGAAGGGAAGGGATCGGCGTGCTGTCTCCAAAAACATCTATGATTTTAAAAGGAAGATTGAACAAGACAGCCCGCTGCGGGTCGTAAGCAAGGCGCAGGCCTGAAATTTGGGGGTATTCCGCGTATCCCCTGAATTCCGGAAGAAGGAAGAAAATCTCTAAAATGCGCCGCACTTCCTCTCCGGTCAGATAGAAGGATACTACCGGATGGCCGGGCAGCATATCAGAGCCCGTACCGGTAAGGGTAATATCGGCCAACTCTTTAAAGGTAATCTTTCCCGGTCCCAGGGACTTCCAGCAGAGCCCTGAAGGAAGCAGCGCAAAATCAACCCTTTCTCCCAGCTTTTGACCGGCTACAATGCGCAAAGCATCAGTGGCGAAATTACCCATGGGCGTCTCTTGGAAGGGGGCGCTGTAGAGCTCAAAGTCGGCATAAGCGACCACCTCATCCATTGACTTGACCTTTCCTCCGGTCAGTGCATTAATTCCCCTGTTCAGTTCTTGTTCATACCCCGCCACCATCTCGGCGATGAGGGGATCTTCCGTAATCGATTTATCCAGTTCAAGGTGGTAAGGAAGACCGGTCTCTTTATTTCTCAGACGCAGCTTGCCGCTGGAACAATCAAAAGCAAGCTCCAGGATGCAAAGATGCTGCAGGTAGGCTGAAGTTTGCAATACTATGGTATGGTTAACCCATAAGGGCTCCATCCGCTCATGGTCGTGGCCTCCCAGGATAAGGTCAATTCCAGGCACCTCCCGGGCCAGTTCAATATTATCCCTGGCAGAAGCATGATTTACGGCGATAATAACATCGGCACCCTGTGCTCTGAGCTGAGTTACAGCTTCCCGGGCAGCTTCGTGAGGGTCGTTAAATTTAATCGGACCGTGCTTAAAAATGAACGGCGGCAGGGTACTCCGGCCGAGGACGCCTAAAAAACCGATGGTCAGCCCATTGTCAAGTTTTTTCAAGCAGGTTTTTTCAAATAAACGAGGTTCGGCCAGGGGATGGTTTTCGGGGGGCAGGGTGTTGGTGGATATCACGACCGTTTTATTCTTTTCACCAGGATAGCCGGCATTCTTAAGAATTTGTGCTAATCCCCGGTGCCCGGGGTCAAATTCATGGTTCCCCAGGGTGATTACATCATAACCGATTTGCTGCATGATATCCAACTCAGGAGCGAAACCGAGAAAATTTAACCAGCTGTATATGGTGGGGCTGATAAAATCCCCTCCATCAGTTAATATCACCGGTTCGCCCGACTTTGCCTTATTGCTCCCGATTTCATTTACCGCTCCGGCTAAAAGAGGGAAACGATGAATATGTGAGTGGATGTCATTGGTATGCAGCACGGTGAAATAAAGTTCTTTGCTTTGGCTTATTTCTTGGGAAACCGCACTGGCTGGTAAAGCCAAAAGCAGTACACTAAAAGTCGCGGCCAGGAATCTGCGAACTGGTGCCCCGGCAAGATACTTTCCTAGCTCCATAACTTTTACCGGCATCACAGGTTCTCCCGGGTCTTGTTTTAATAAAAGTCCCTTTTTGGGTGTCCCTTTTTCACTTAAGTTTAGGCTGACAGTTTTAGGCGAAGGAAAAATTCGGCAAAGTTGGCCCAATATCCTCTTAATTATAGAGTATAGTACTACTATTTACACAACTTACATAAAATTAAAATTGAAAATTTAATATCTTGAAGGAATTGCGAGAGATGCATAGAATAAAGTTTACCCGAGAGGATCAAGGCTGCATCCAATCTTTCGGCCTTCCCTGCAAAAATCACGGTTAGCATGGCAGCAGCCGGTTTACCGGGGGTGGCAGGCAAAATGGGAAAGCAGACGGGAACATTGCATCTTCCGAAAGGAGCCGTATACCAGGGAGAGATTGTTGACGGCAAGCAGCATGGCCGGGGCACCATTACCTGGCCTGATGGCAGCAGCTACAGCGGTGAGTGGCGAAACGGACGTTATCACGGCTACGGGGTCTACACCTGGCCCAACGGCGATCGCTACGAAGGCGAATGGTGTGAAGACAAGATGCACGGCCGGGGCACTTATATTTTTAGCGACGGCCGGGAGTACCGCGGCAGCTGGAAAGAAGACATCATGGAAGGCCGCGGCACTTTAATCCTGCCGGACGGGTCCAGGTACGAAGGCGAGTTTGTGGGCGGTTCCTACGAGGGCCGGGGAACCTACTTCTGGCCCGACGGCAGGAAGTACAGCGGCGAGTGGAAGAATTCGGCCATTAACGGCCAGGGGACGCTCACCTGGCCTGATGGACGCGAGTATACGGGACAGTGGGTTGACGGCGCCAGGCACGGTGAAGGCACCATGACCTGGCCCGACGGCCGCTCCTACACCGGCACGTGGCAAAACAACAGGATGCACGGGCAGGGCGAGCTGACTTTCCCTGACGGCGGCAAGTTTGTAGGCAAGTTCAAAGATGGGGAGCCCGCCAGGCAGGGCACGTACATCTTTCCCGACGGCGCCAGGTACAGCGGCGAGGTGAAAGGCGGCATCCCCCATGGCCGGGGGACCACCGTTTTCCCCGACGGGTCCAGGTTTACCGGCCACTACGTGGAAGGGAAGCCCAGCCTGGAGGGCCGGTATAATTATCCTGATGGGAGCCGTTACCGGGGAGAACTGGCCGGGGGCCTGCCCCACGGCCGGGGCACGCTTACTTTTCCCGACAAGTCCAGGTTTGTGGGGGAATTTATCAACGGCGAACCCGCCTCCAGCGGAACCTTCATTATGCCCGACGGAACGGAGTACACCGGCGAGGTTTCGGGGGGCCGTCCCCATGGGCGGGGAACAGCTGTCTTTCCCGACGGTTCCAGGTTTGTCGGCGATTACGTGGATGGCCGGCCGGCCGAATGGGGTAAGCACATCTACGCCGACGGGAGCGAGTATGAAGGCAGCGTAAAAGACGGCCGGCCGCACGGCGAGGGCACCACCCGCTATTCCGACGGGGCCGTTTTTACCGGCGAGCACCGCAGCGGAGAGGCGGTGCAGGGAGTATATACCTTTCCCAATGGCAGCGTCTACACCGGCGAGCTGAAAGCAAGGCGCCCCCATGGCCAGGGGAAGCTCTCCTATGCCGACGGCTCTGTCTATGAAGGCGAATTTAAAAACGGAGACCGCTGCGGGCAGGGGCGGCAGAGCTGGCCTGACGGTTCTGAGTACACGGGTGAGTGGCGAAATGATGCCCAGCATGGCCGGGGCATGCTTATTTACCCTGATGGAGTAAAGCTGGAGGGGCGCTTCAGCAAAGGACAGGTTCCCTCTGTGGCCACTCTTCTTTACCCCGACGGCTCTGTCTACAAGGGAGAACTAGAAATAGAGGAGGGCAAGCCCAAGCCCCATGGGCGGGGCGCCCTCTCCCTGCCTGACGGCTCCAGGCAGGAAGGAATCTTCTATAAGGGAAAGTTAATGGAAGAGGGCGTTTACACTTATCCCGATGGGGCGAAATACGAGGGCGCCATGCAGGAAGGCCTGCCCCACGGGCCGGGGAGGTTGACTTTTCCCGACGGGAAAATATTTATAGGGACTTTCCATCGCGGCGTTGCCGAGGCGCGCGGCAAGCTCGTCCTGCCTGACAAGACAGAATACGACGGCGAGCTGGTGGATTGGAAGCCCCACGGCTGGGGTGTTTATACCTGGCCAGATGGCACCCGCTACGAGGGGCAATGGGAAAAGGGTGCCTATCACGGGAAAGGCAGCTATTATTTTGCCGACGGCCGCCGCTATGAGGGCGATTTCGTCCATGGCAAGCAGCATGGCCGGGGCACCCTTACATATCCCAACGGGACCCGCTATGAGGGCCAATTTGCAAATGGCTTGAGGCACGGGCAGGGGACCATTGTGGCGCCCGATGGCCGCTCCTATAGCGGCGAGTGGAAGAATGACCAAATTAGCGGCTGGGGCATTTACACCTGGCCGAACGGTGAAAAGTACGAAGGCGAATTTCAAAAGGGGAGGCCGCACGGCAAGGGCACCTATACCTGGCCCGATGGCTCGAAATATACGGGAGAGTGGAAAGAGGGTCTGCAAGATGGCCTGGGGACGCTGTTCTCTTCCGGCGGCGAGACAAGAAGCGGCCGGTGGGTGCGGGGACGGTATACCGGGAACGTGTAAGTAATGGCATAGCGAATAAAAAATTCTTAAATAAGGTCCTTTTTACCCTTGAAGGAACATGCTCACTGTAGTATAATGTACAAAATAGCCAAAAAGGTAGGTCTTTTAAAGAATATTTAGCCACTTTTTGCCCGAAAAAGGGCAATGAATAAATAGAAAAATCCATAGTCTTTCGCTTTTTTACGGGGCGCCCAAGAGAGAAGCATGGGCCAAAAGGCGATAGAATGGAGAGGATGCCGGTTGAATGGGAATAACGCCGCCTCCTTCATGCTGTTTGGCTATCTAAGCATGGCTTTGCTCTTGGGTGTTTTTATCCGCAGCCAGTTAAAATTTTTCCAGAGATACCTCATACCGGGATCTGTCATCGCCGGTTTCATCATGCTCATCATCGGGCCCAATTTTCTTAACATCGTGAGCATACCCACCGGCGACGAAGTTGACTTCTTAGTCTTCAACCTGCTTACAGCCATTTCCATTGCCATAGGTCTCAGGGGCTTTGACGCAGAGAAAGACAAGGGAAAAGAGGTGTTGAAACTTTCAGCAGCCATTACCGGCCTTCTCTCTTTTCAACTGGCGGCCGGCATGCTATTTGCTCTCATTATTGTTTTATTGATTAACCCGGGCCTGTTTCGCGGTTTTGGATCGATGCTTATGTTGGGGCAGGGTTTTGATGCCGCCATAGCCAGGTTTTTTGGCGGTTTTTGGGAGCAGGAACAGGGCTTCACCGGGGGGCAGAGCATCGCCTTCGCTTTTAGCTCCTTGGGCTTCCTGATGGCTTATCTCCTCGGCCTGGGCTACATCATCTGGGCTAAAAAAAGAGGGCTGATTACCCCCATCCCCGACGAAGAAAGTACTTCGGTTCAAACAGGCATCATGCAGCCCGGCGAAAAGAAGCCGGCTGCCGGTTTATTGACCACCCACAATCAAAGCATCGAAACCTTCACCGTTCACCTGGCCATAATTGGCCTGGCCATGCTCCTGCTCTACGGGCTGTTAAGGCTGCTGGCGCTGGTGATGATACATAACTTCAGCTCGGGGATGGTCATCGTCACCGAGACGCTGTTCAGCTTTAACTACCTCTTCGGCTTATTGATGGGATTATTCTTTAGATGGCTGCTTAAACGGCTGAAGATCGATTACCTGGTAAACCGCGGTGTTTTGGAGCGCATCCTTGGGGTTGCCGTTGACTACATGGTGGTGGCGGCAATAGCTTCCGTACCTCTGGTAATTTCCCTTGTCAACACCTGGGAGACGCTGAGCCTCTCTCTCATCGGTGCGGGGCTAACCTTGCTTGCCGTTGTCGTATTAATGAATAAGGTCTGCGGGGAAAAAAGCATAGCGAAGCAGGTGGCCACGTATGGTTTTTTAACAGGAAATATATCTTCTGCCGTGGCCCTCTTGAGGGTTCTTGATCCTCGCTTGGAGGACCCATTTATCCGCAATCTGACTTACGCAGCGGGACTCAGTTTTATTGCCGCACTGCCGCTCTTTCTCTTCATGAATATAGCAGTTGTCGGACGGATAGGGCACATAGCCGCTTCCGCCGGGCTGGCGGCGATTTACGGAGGGTGTATTTTCTGTGCATGGTATTTTTTGATTTTTAAAAGATCGCCCCAATAAACGATCCAGCAAGCCACGATAGCTCTCTTTCCCAGGCAATTTTACCGCGCGGGTAAGATTTTGCCATGTGAGCAATGCAGGCGGATAAAGCGAGTAACTACTTCGCGAGGAATAGGGGGGTAGCTGAATGAGGCTTAAAAACTGGAAGTGTCTACTGGCAGCAGTGTTAACGCTGGCCCTGTTGTTAAACCCTGTTGCTGCTGCTGCAGGAGCCGCTGCCTCCGGCGATGCCGCCGATGCGAATCTATTCAGGCAGTCGGCTTCGCTTCTTAAATCCATGTTTTCCAGCGGCAGCTACGCTGCCGGGCCGGCGGAGCAGGATCAAAAGAGTCCTTTTCAGCCCCTGCTGGATAGGGTGGGGGAATATTCCAGGAAGATTTTAGAGGATGAAGAGCTCAAAGTTTCCCTAAGAGAAGTTCTTGACGAAATCCTGGCCGACGAGCGAATTGCGGGCTACGATGTCGATGCACTGGTTGTAAGGACTCTCCGGGATGAAAGGCTGATCAATATCCTGGGGAGTGTCATCGCCCGTCATCTCAGGGACGAAGAATTTCTCTCCTTCGTGGAGCAGCTGGCCGGCGAGGTAAAGGTCCTGTTAAAGGACCCGGCCATCGTGTCGTACCTGCATGACACGATTACCGGGCTCTTGGAAGACGAGCGCATCAACGAGCTTGTTTTTGAAATAATCAACCTACTACTTTATTATGCCGAGCAGTTTAAGGGCAAGCTGGGAGACGGCAGGCTGGACGCCGCCCTTCAGCAGCTGGCCGACGATTTAACCACCCTCTTTAAAGCACCCGTGTTGAAATATGCCGAGGAGATCATGGAAGATGAGAGGGTGGTGGAAGCTCTCGATAAAATCCTCTCCACCCTGCAGGGGCTGGATGAGCGCTTCGTGGAGAGGCTGAAAGCGGACGAGGACTTCAGCCGGGCCCTGGACGAACTGCTGGAGCTTTTCCTGGGTCCCCTTTCCGGTATATCCGACCGGCTGGTTGAAGATGTTTTGAACCGGGATGCCCTGCAATACCTGGTGGAAATCCTGGTGGCGGAGCTGACCAATTTTGGTGGCTATTCCGAGGAGACGGAGGAATATACGGGAGCATACCCGGAGCTGTTTAGCGTGCTCGAGCTGCTCCAGGATGACCTGGACGCCGTCCTGGCCGGGATCGGCGCAGAATTGAGTTCGACCATTGACCATTACAGCGAGCACGGACCCTTCGATGAGCCGGGTGAAGGCGGTGGTGGGGGAGGATGTATGGAGGCAGATATAGATGCCTCGCAAGTTGAGGACCAGGTCAGTGACTTCCTTAACTACTGGGCCGAGGTGGCCGGCTGGGTTGTACAAAAGAAGATAGAGCGGGGCGATCTGCAGCCGCTCATGGAGAAATACTTTGGCGAGGAGTCGCCGTATTTGGGCGCGATTATGGAAGCCCTTTCCCAGTCTGCCGGCACCGCCCAGGAGCAGCTCATGGCGGTGGTAAACGAGGTTTTAAGCGATTACACTGCCGGCCTTGAGGATGAACTGATGGCCTTGCTGGATCTTCTTCTCTACGGCGATCCGGCGGACGAAGACGACCATGGGCTTGCCGGCGAAATTGTCCAAGTAGTGAACGCCGTTGCCAGCGATAAGCTGGCCGAGATGCAGGCCGGGGAGCTGCTTGACCTGGTAGAGGGAAGGGCGGAAGAAGTTTTAGAGGCCTTGATGAAATTGATCGACGCCCTGCCCCTCGATTTGCCCGACCTGGGTTCGGGCGGTTCGGCCGGCGGGGGCGATCTCCTGTCGCTGTTGAACGATATTGTCCTGGAACTGCCCTTTGAAACCCTGGCTGACTTGATCAAAAAAAGCGATATTAAAGAGCTGACCCGCGGATTGTTCAAAATTGTGGATAACCTGCCGCTCGATGCCATAGCTTCCTACCTCAAGGACAACTCCGATGAACTGGGCTATAATATCGCCCATTCCCTGCTCAATGGCATTGCCGACGGCATTGAGTTTCCGGAGCCGGAGGATCCCCGGGTGACGGCGATCATGCAGCTTTTAAAAAGCGAAGAGCGGCTGCGCCGCTTCTACCTGGACCTGGGAGGCAAGGATCCGGAAAAAATTACCGCCGAAAGCAGCGAAGGTGAAATCATCCTGCAAGTCTTGCTGGAGGTGGCCGGAGATCGGGAGAGGATCGAGCGCTTCCGGATCGAAATTGACGAGCGGTCCAAGCCGGTTGCAGGGAACCTGCTCGAATACGGGAAGAAGCTGGGCGATTGGTTCCTGGGCGGCCTGCGTTCATTCGCCGGTCCCTACATAAAGAGAGCCCTTGCCTCCTTCCTTATCTTCACGCCCCGCGGCTACGAGGATCAATTTAAAGCCGATCCCGCGACCTGGCTTGATTACGAGCGCATCTCCGAGCATGCCGCGGCCGGGGGGCTGCTGGCCGGCGAGATGCTCACCCGCAGCCTGGCGGCCCGCTTTGTCGATGACAGCATGTTCCGCTTCCTGGTGGAACACAAGGCCGTGGAGGATTTTGCCACGCCGGAGCGCCTCGGCGTCATCCACCACTTCTTCGCCGAGATAATCGACGCGGAGCAGCTTAAGGCCTTGAAAGCGGCAGACGGGGCGGCTCAGTACTACAATCTCCTTTACGAAAACCTGCATCGCCTGCGCTCGGAGAAACCGCAGAGCCTGATCAAACCGGATTCGCTGACCCGCGATTTGAATTCACTCCTCGCGGGCCTGTTGCCCGGCTCTCCCGGAGAGGTCTTCCGCTTCTCCATTGAAAGCCTTTCCCTCACGGTGGAGGAGATTGTAGAAAAGATAGCCGCGCCCTTTGATGCGCTGGCCTCCGAGGTGAGAGAAAAAACAGGCGGCCTAGTTAAGCCCCTGGGCAATATCCCCGCCGACCTGCTTGACGATGCCGTCACCAGGAAGGTGAAGGACGATATCCTTGCCGCGGCGCCGGGCCTGGCCATGGAGCTGGCGGCGAGGATCCTGGAGGATGAGCGTCTGGACCAGGCCTGCAACGCGGCCATAACCACGGTGGTCGGAGAACTAGTCGATAAGGCTCTCGAAGTGGCCAATGCCATGGCGCAGGATCCCCGCCTGCAGCCCGCCGTTGAGGAGGCCATTGTCATGGTGCTAACGGGCAACGATCTGCCGGGTCAACTGGGGAACCTGGTGGGCGACATGCTCGAGGACGAGCTGCTCTTTGAGTTCGTGGATCACCTGCTTGCTGCCTCGCGCATCATCGCCGTGGGCGGTTACAGCTGCCCGCCAGGAAGCGAATTTTACAGGCCTCAGAATTTTCTGGGAGGTACGAATCCGACACATGGATTTGAAAGCGAGCCCGATCTGCCTGCCAAGTTCCCCTTTGTCGATAAGACGGTTGAAGTTAGGCCTCCGGTGGGCTCGACTGACCCTGTTTTGGCCAACAATTACTTCTTCGAAATGGGCTGCAACAACGGCCTCTACATGTTCGCCGATGAAGTTCGGAACTGGCTTGACCCCAACCGGGAGTTTCCGCACCAGACGCCGGGAAGCTACCTGAGAAACTACATTCCCAATACCTACCTCACCCAGTCGCGGGTGCGGGAGACCCTGGCCGGGCCGGTGGCGGCACTGCTTTCCAACACTCTAAAAGCTCTCCCAGCGGAGAAGGAGGCGATTAAGCAGAAAATCCTGGGCAGCTTCGACGATCTCCTTGCTCAAAAACCGTTCCAGGTGCTGGCCGACTACCTGCGGGCCGATCCCAAGCTGCCCGGGCTGCTGCAGGATTGCCTCTCCAACCTGCCCTATGATTCCATCGTGGATCTGCTGCACGACAATGTAGATATTGAGTCGCTGCTGGAGGAGGCCTTTGCCGCCCTGCCCCTGGAAGAGGCGGCCGGCTATATCCACGGCAGCAAGGAGCTGAAAGGGATCATCTTCGATGCCGGTATCAATATTGAGCCGGGACTGCTGCAGCCGCTGTTAAAAATAGATGGCGAGCTGCCGCAGCTGCTCTTGCAGCGGGCTTTAGCCTTCCCCGTGGAGCGGGTTGTTGACTTCCTGATGGCGGAGCAGCATCTTTACAGGGTAGCGTACATGGGAGAAGACCTGAAAACTAGGTTTATCTCGGATCTGCTGGTCAACCCGGAGCTGATTCAAGTGGAAAGCGACCTGGTGAAGGAGAAGGTCGCGGAGGCCAACTACTCCCTGGCACAGGGGATTTCCCATATTGCCGAAAAATTTGTCAACAATGAAAGTCTTATCGATTATATTGGGAAGCGTCTATTTGATATTATCGGACAGCAGTATGGCCGGGTAAAGGATCTATTCCGCTTTCTCCTCGGCCTGCCGCGGGGCGGTTGCGCAGAGGATGCCCCCGCTCCTCAACAGGCTGGACCCGGCTCTAGCCGGTGCGGTGAAGCTTGTTTAGTAAAGGAGGGGGCATGATGCGCAGAAGAATGGCTTGGTTTTCCCCCGGCTGGGGTAGACGGTGCAAGCACCTGGGCAAGACGGCGCTGTTAACCTTCCTGGCGCTGATGCTGGCCGTGGGGCCGGTTTGGCCCGTCTCCGCGGCGGCGGAAACAGCACAGCAGGGATTCGCATCAGGCGGGCTGCTGGCGGCGGTGGGCCAGGCTTTTGAGGCGGCAATGAAATTTACCTGGCGGGAGCAAGTTGCCGGCCGCCCCATCCCGGAACAAGACCTTTCCGCGGCCCTGGGTTCGCTTAATGAATTTAGCCTTGCGGTGCTGCGAGATCCCCGGCTGGCCGAAATTATCGACCAGGTTATCTCGGACCTGGTCACCAATGAAGAGCTTCCCGGCGGGATTCAGAAGAACAAGGAATTTATAGCCGAAATCATTCGCGATCCCCGGCTGGAGCAGGTTCTCGGAGAAATAATTGCCGATTACCTGCAGGATGAGAGACTGGCCAGGGACATCGAAGATTTCTTTAACATAATTTTTGATCTCATCACCCGCGAGGATTTGCACTACTTTATCAGGGATTCTCTGGCCGCCCTAGTGGAGCACAAGTCGCTGGAAAAAACGATAAACGAATTGCTGCTGGCGGCGACCGGCATGATTTACTCTGCGGGAAGCGATGCTGTTGCGGCACTGCTGGCCGACGAGAGAGTGCCCCTGGTTATAAGTGAGCTTATCTCCATTGTGGCCGGGTCAGTCCCGGAAACTGTTTCACTGCTGCTTGTTGAAGATAATAACAGGAGAATACTCGGCGTGGCTGAGGATATCCTGCTCATCCTTGCACAATACGGAGGGGAAGTGACCCTGGATATCCTCGAAGACATTCGCCTGAGAGAAAGCCTGGCCGACATGCTGCTGCTGGTGGTGGATCCGCATCTATACCTGGCCGTTGCTTCCATGGGCACGGGCCTGGCGGAGCACCTTCTTGAGAAGACTGCCGAGGGTTTAACTGCAGATGAGACCCTGGAAAACGCCCTTGGCAACTTGATCCATGACTTTTTCATGGCCGGGGCGCAGGACTATTTCCTGGATTCGTTAACTGAGCTTATTAAACAGGCCCGCAGTAGGGCAAAGGAGGCAACTCCCGAAGACAGGCGAGTCGTTGTTCGGGTTGGCTTCGTTACGATCGCTGATGAGCCGGCCTTGGTCCAGAAAAGCATAGCTGATGCCCTGGCCAAGGTGCCGCCGCAGATTGCCAAGTACGCCGTCTTCATGTGGCTCGTTGACGGCAATCCCAGTCCTCCCTACAGCCAGACACCCGGCCTGGATCCGGTCCCCCGCACCTATCGCCAGTGGGGCCGTGACCTGGGAGGGCTGTTGAAGCAGAATAACCGCGCCGGGGAGCTGGCGGCCGCCCTGAGTGCGGATCTAAGAAATATCGTCTACGGCTTTATCGAGGAGAACGGGAGCCATATCTCCGACTCGCTGCGCGCGGCAATCGTGGAGCTCCCCCTGGAAGAAGCCGCGGCCGAAATCAGGAGAGGCGGCCGTGCCGCAGAGCTGCTCCGGGAGCTGGTAGGCAGGATTATCGGCTGCCTGCCCCTGGAGGAGCTGGCCCAGTGCATCCTGGAGGAAGCTGATATTGCCGGCGTCATCGAGGAGCTTTCTGAAGACTTCGTCAGCGAGCTCCCCTTTGACCGGGCTTCTCGCCTGCTTCTGGAAGACAGGCGCCTTATTGAAGCCCTTGAAGGGTCCCTTCCCCATGTTACACTGGCCGAAGTGGCGGAGACAATTCGCCGCGACGAGAGGATCATCGCCGTGCTGGCCGATGCCGCCAAGAACCTGCCCGTTGACAGGATCATTGATTTTATCCAGGACGAGAGGCGGGCCGCATTGATTGGCGGGGCCATTGCCAGGACCCTTCTCAACCTGGCGGCGGATTTCGTAGCAGATGAAGAACTGGCCGTTTTTCTCCACGGGGTCTTAATCGAAGCCATCAATTCGCTGGAGGGGACTCCCGGCATCCTGGTTACCGATGTCCTGTCCCGGTTTCTTGAGAACGAGAACTTTGCCGGCAACCTAGTGAACTCTCTTTACGAGTTTACTTACGGCGTGAAAACGGAGCTGTGGCAGATCTACAGGGAGATAGTGCCGCGGTTCTTTACCCACGCTCTCTGGAGATTCATTTAATAAAGATTGATAGGAGGGGCGGAGATGAAAAAAGCGATCCTGGTACTGAGCATAATCCTGATGATTATTGTCCTCGTGCAATCGTGGCTGGTCGGTGTTGGCGGGACCATGTTCAATGACCGCCTCCTGGCCTGGGGCGGCCTGGCGGGACGCCTGTTGGCACTTCTCTTCGGCGCGGGGGCGGTTTTTGTCCTGCCCAGGCCCTTGGTTTCTGCTGTTATCTACCTGGCCGGCGCCTTGCTAGGGATCCTTTTCGGCCTCTTCACCGGCTACTATGACATGATCCTCTGGGGAGGGCTTGCCCTGCTCCTGGCCGGAGGCAGCTACTACGCCTGGAGCGTTGAAGGAAAGAGGTCGGTCCCAGAAGAGCCGGTGAGGGAAATAAGCCACTTTTAGCCGGCGTTAAATCCATGAGGCGCCAGATAACGGCAAGGATGGTGATTTAAAGGATGAATCTAAGGGACATCTTGCGGGGCCGCTGGTGGAGCATTCTTCTCCTGCTACTGTTCCTTGCCTTAATTGTCGAAACGGCCCATTTCGGCTGGAAAGCAATCAACGTGGAAGGGCCGCCCAAGGCCGCGCTTACCCTGGCGGTTAGCGGCGCGGGCAGCGTCAATCCCGGGGCCGGCACCTACCAATTCGAAAAAGACACGCTCATCATCGTGGAGGCGGAGCCGAAAGAAGGCTGGGTTTTTAGCCACTGGGTTGGGCCGGTGGCCGATGAGAAGAGCCCCCGTACAACATTGGTCCTGGAAGAGGACGTGGAGCTGGAGGCTGTTTTCGTCGAGGAAGACCTGGGGCTTTACGCCTATACCTTGGATGTCCGCGGCGAGGGCAGTGTATTCCCCGATGCGGGGCGTTACGAATTCCTGCCTTCCGAGGCAGGCACGCGCATACCGGTAAAGGCCGAGCCTGCTCCCGGTTATGCTTTTGACCGGTGGACCCTAAACGGCAGGGAGGTAAGCCGCGACCTCGTCTACCACTTCGCCCTGGAAGACGGGGCCATTTTAACGGCGTACTTTAAGCCCCTTTACAGGGTTACTGTAGATTCTACCGCGGGAGGCATCGCCCGCGGTCCCTCCCGCCTGCTGGAGAAGGGGGACCAGGTCAAGGTTGAAGCAATTAGCAGCCCGGGCTACGGTTTCAAGGAATGGATCGAGAACGGCCAGGTGGTCAGCGAAAATCCCGTTCATATTTTTAAAGTTGAAGGAAATCACCACCTGACGGCACGATTCTTACCCATTTACAAGTTAAATGTTCTCGCCACCGAGGGAGGAAAGGCCTTCGCCAGCCATGACGAAGCCCTGGAAGGGACCGAGGTGAAGGTTGTCGCGGTGGCCGACCCGGGCTACGCTTTCGTGGGATGGAGCGAAGGCGGAAAGAGGCTGGCTACCGGTATCGACCTCGGCTTTGCCTTTATTCCCTTGAACTACATCCGCTCAACTGAATACAGCTTTACCCTGGACCGGAACCGGACCCTGGTTGCTGAATTCGTTGAGGCCTATCCCATTGAGGTAAACGTGGCCGGAAACGTGGGAGGCAGCGTCAAAGCTCCCGCCGGCCCTGTTCTCAAGGGACGGAAATCGGTGATCATAGCCGTTCCCGACGAGGGCTACCTCTTTGACAAGTGGACAGAGGGCGATAAAGAGTACTACGGTGAAGTGTTTACTTTCTGGGGCGACAGGCACCTCAAGCTTACGGCTCATTTCGTCCCCGCCATTAAAATAGAGGCCCTGGCCGAACCCGAGGGTGGTGGCGAGGTTAAAGGCGGCGGCACCTACAAAGAGGGTGCTGATGTCCATCTGAAAGCTCTCCCCGCCGCGAACCACACCTTTGAGGGATGGTACGAGAACGGAGAGAAGATAGGCTCCGATCCGGTAATTAGCCTGGTGGCAAGCAGTGATCGCCGGATCGTGGCACAGTTTGAGCCTTTCGTGGAGATTGCCGCCGAGGTAGCGCCCCCCGAGGGAGGCCGGGTCAGGGGGGCCGGCTTCTATCAAAAGGGGAGCGAGGTTGTCTTGACGGCGGTGCCCAACCCCGGCTACGAGTTTGACTACTGGCTCATGGACGGCGAGCAGGTCCCCGGTGTTCCCGCCCGCTATAGCTTCACTGCCGGGGAAAGCCATCTTTTTGAAGCTGTTTTCAGGAAAGTAAATGAATATACCGTAAATATCTCCTCTTCACTGCCCGGTGCGGGCTTCGTCTCCGGCGGGGGCACTTTCAACGAGGGCACCCGCGTAACGGTGTTTGCCATCCCGAAGGCGGATTACCGCTTCGTGGGCTGGACCGAAAACGGAGAAGTTGTCAGCAGCGATTCAAGCTACACCTTCACACTGGACCTGGATCGCAGCCTTGTCGCCAACTTCGTCAAGGTGCACTACCTGGGACTGGAGGCGGAGCCCAAAGTAGGGGGATGGTTTGAAGGACGCGGCTACCACGGAGCCGGCTCCGTGGTGAATGTAAAAGCCATTCCCTCTTACGGCTACCGCTTCGATCGCTGGACCGAAGGGGGCATGGAGCTTGGCCACGGCAGCAGCTTTGATCTGACCATCGAACGTAACTATGCCCTTGTAGCCCACTTTGTCAAGGCTCACCGGGTCACCATCAGCCTGGGCGAGTTTGACGGCGGCTCGGTTTCCGGAGAGGGCGTGCATGACGTGGG
>Ga0209537_1001399_pt1 | contig 27297 bp, 27 predicted proteins | sample BioPla4DNA1_FD_187698 | JGI IMG/M metagenome (GOLD analysis project Ga0209537, IMG submission 187698) | Biogas fermentation microbial communities from Germany - Plant 4 DNA1 (SPAdes) (version 2) | ecosystem: Engineered > Bioreactor > Anaerobic > Digestate | place: Bielefeld, North... | reverse complement strand
CTTGCTTTAGTTGAGGAACAATTTATGTTATTTTTACCAACATTTATTTTCAGCGCTACATACTTGTCAGGGAATGGGAAGAAAGGGGTTGTAGAAGTATAATTGGCCGCCGGGAAGGCAATGTTTAAAGGAGCACTTTTAATCATGACCGATAATGACTTAATAATTTGCTTTCTCAGTATTAATCTGGTAAAATTTATAACGTAAGCGATAAAAAGGGGCGAAAAGAATGGATTCTCGGGACAATAAGGAAAAAATATATGATATGATCGTTTTGGGGGCAGGACCGGCCGGGCTTTCGGCGGCTATTTACGGTGGCAGGGCTCAAATGAGCACACTGGTTATTGAACCGAGAATGGCCGGTGGGGAAATTACCCTAACGGATAGGCTGGACAATTATCCCGGTTTTCCGGAGGGTATCAGCGGCTTTGAGTTCGGCTTGCTCCTTGAAAAACATGCTGCCCGTTTTGGTGCGGAAATGGTTTCGACTTTTGTAGAAAGGGTGGAGCCTGAAGGCAGGGTTAAAAAGGTTATAACTTCTTCCGGAGCTTTTTTTGGACAAACTCTTGTCATCGCTACAGGGACTGCACCGCGCACACTTGGGGTTCCAGGTGAAAGCATTTTTACCGGAAGGGGTATTTCTTTTTGCGCAACATGCGACGGCCCTCTTTTCCGGCAAAAAAGATTGGCGGTCATCGGGGGGGGCGACGCTGCTGTAGAAGAAGCCCTTTACCTTTCCAGGTTCGCTGCAGAGGTTATACTTATTCACCGAAGGAATACTCTGAGAGCTGTTCCGTATTTGCAGAAAAAACTGTCGGAAAATCCCATCATTAAATTTCTTGGCGAAACGGTAGTCAAAGAATTTAAAGGGAATCAGAAACTGGAAAAAATTGTTCTTAAAAATGTAACCGATAATAAAGTTTCGGAAATCAGCGTTGACGGAGCCTTCTTATATATCGGGCGCGTGCCCAGCAGCGGGTTTATTGATGGTGTAGAAAAAGATAGTCAAGGATATATTATAACCAATGAGGCAATGGAAACATCCATTTCCGGTGTCTTCGCAGCAGGCGATATCCGGCAGAAAGTCCTCCGCCAAGTTGTCACCGCTGCGGCGGATGGAGCTATCGCCGCCACCATGGCCCTTAAGTACATACAAAATAATCTAACCCTCACGGGGTACAAGAATGTTACATAGAACTTTAAAAAGGAGGTGCGCCCTGGTTGAAAAACCAGGAAAACTATGGATGGAAAACCCATTGACATCGGAGACAGCCAATTTTCAGATGAAGTTTTAAATGTGGATTCACCTGTTCTGGTAGATTTTTGGGCTTCGTGGTGCGGGCCGTGCCGTATGGTAGCGCCGGTACTGGAAGAGGTTGCCAAGGATTACCAAGGCAAACTAAAGGTTGTCAAAGTAAACGTAGATGATAATAGCGAGACGGCTTCACGCTACGGAATTATGAGTATTCCCACGATGATGCTTTTTAAAAATGGAAAACCGGTGGAAACAATTGTCGGTTTTCGCAAGAAAGAGGAACTCAGCGATATTATTGACAAGAATCTGTAATAAAAGGAGCCGTATACGGAACCCCTTTTACCGGGATAATAGGGTAAGGGGGGATTTTATTTTGCGAGCGATGTGGAAGGGTTCCCTCAGTTTTGGCTTGGTCAATATTCCTGTGCGCCTTTTTGCCGCCACAGAGAATAAGGGCTTGAAATTCAGGTATTTGCATCTTCCCTGTCACAGCCCGGTAGAATACAAAAGGGTCTGCCCCGTCTGCGGAAAAGAGGTGCCATGGGAAGAGCTCGCCCGCGGCTTTGAATATGAAAAAGGGGCTTTTGTTATTTTGGATGAGCAGGAATTTAAAGCTGCTGCCGGAGAAAGCGAGCACCTCATCGAAATTCAAGATTTTGTCCGGATCGAAGAAATCGATCCTGTTTATTTTCAAAGTACCTACTATCTCTCTCCCGACGGGACCGGCCGGAAACCATACGCCCTTTTGCGCAAGGCCATGGAAGATACGGGCAAGGTCGCGGTAGCCGGGATTACCATACGAACAAAAAAGACACCTGCTGTGGTAAGGGTTTACAGGGATATTCTTGCTCTGTCAACCATGTTTTTTCCCGATGAGGTGAGGAATACCCGAGAACTTCCGGACATTCCGGGAGAGGAAACAATTCGTGACAGGGAATTGGAGATGGCCAGAGACCTCATTGAAAATCTGGCAACTCCTTTTGTTCTGGAAAAATTTCATGATACATACCGGGAAAAACTTTTGGAGATAATTGATGCCAAGATCAAAGGTAAAAAGATTGCCGTAGCACCATCGCCCGAAAGGGAAAAGGTCGTAGATTTGTTGGAAGCACTTCAGGCCAGCGTGGAAAAAGTGCGGGAAAAAAAGAGCAAAGAAACGGCAGCTCAGGAGGGGAAACCCCCGAAGGAAAAAGTAACAACAACATCCCGGCGGTGATCGTTTATCTTTAAAAAATATATTATTCCCATGGAGCCGCAGGCCAGCCGGATTTTGCCCCAGGAGCCGTCCTGCGTTTACCAGGTTAAATGGGACGGAATGAGGCTGCTGGCATACTGGGACGGAGTTAAGCTTTTGCTCCAGGGGAAAAGCCTTAAAGATAAAACAGCATCTTATCCGGAACTGGCCGTATTGCCGGAGCTGGTAAAAGGGCAAAGTTTTCTGCTCGATGGGGAGTTGATTTCTTTAAAAGGGGGAAAGCCCTGTTTTTTTACCCTCATGCAGCGGGAAAACAGTTCCCCCTTTTCCCGCATACCTGTTTACTACATGGTATTCGACCTACTGCTGTTGGACGGCACTTGGCTGCTGGAAAGGCCCTGGGAAGCCCGGCAGGAATTGCTGCAAAACTCCTTGGAAAAACACGACCTCGTTTCCGTAACAAAAAATTATGCAGACGGGAAAAATTTGCTGGAAGCGGTTGCTGAAAGGGGAATGGAAGGGGTAGTCACCAAAAAAAGGGGGACTCCCTATGTTCCCGGTCCCCGCAAATCAAGTTACTGGATAAAAACCAAACTGCAGCAGACCCTGGAAGCCTGCGTCGGAGGAATATACTTAAAAGGGAAAAAACCGGTTTCTTTGCTTCTGGGGGTGGAAGAAAACAGCGGCGGTGACGGAGCGGGAAAAGTTCGCTACATAGGAAGTGTAAGCAGCGGCCTGACAGAAACAGAACTTGATTTATGGCTCCAATGGGGGCTGGAAAACTCTTCAGATTACCCTCTTTTTTTTAATCCTCCTCCCAAACAACCGGGAAGAAATATTTTATGGGTAAAACCCGTCCGGAGGGTGCAGGTGCTTTTCAGCGAGTGGACCCCGGGTTTAAAACTGCGCTCTCCCCGCATAAAACATTGTCCTGCTTAGTAAGGAGCAATCTTCAATGACCTCTTTGCTGGAAACAAGAGGGAAGAAAATAACGCTTACCAATTTAAAAAAAGAGCTTTGGCCGGGCGAAGGGATTACTAAATATCACCTGATCAAATATTATCTGGAAGTATCCGCCTTTATGCTGCCCCACTTAGAAAACCGCTTTTTAGTTATTCAGCGCTTTCCTGAAGGAATCCACCGGCCGGGTTTTTTTCAAAAAAATATCCCCGAAGGAGCCCCGTCCTGGTTAAAAACAGCTGTTTTTCAGGGCAGTGAAAAAGAAACCCGCTATCTGCTGTGCAGTGATCCTGAAACTCTGGCCTGGCTTGGGAATCAGGCCTGCCTGGAAATCCATCCCTGGCTTTCATCCAGACACACTCCGGAAAAACCTGATTATGCTGTTTTTGATTTGGATCCCCCGCAGGGAGTTTCTTTCAGAAAGGTGTGTTTGGTTGCCCTGGTTTTGCATAAAATATTAAAAAAGAAAGGGCTTAAAGCCTATCCGAAAACTTCAGGTTCACGTGGGATACAGGTTTATCTTCCTTTAAAGCCTGTCTATTCCTATGAGCAGGTTAGAGACTTTACTGCCGCTGTTTTTAAAATTGTAGAAAACGAGCTTCCGGATATAACAACCACAGAAAGGAAAGTTTCCATGCGGGGGGGAAAAATTTATCTCGATCATCTGCAGAACGCCCGGGGAAAAACCCTTGTTGCGCCTTACTCGCCCCGGCCGTTGAAAGGGGCCCCTGTTTCAGCTCCACTGTTATGGGAGGAGCTTACTAACCCATCTCTTATACCTTCCTCATTTACCATTCACACCATTCTTCCCCGCCTTCGCTCAAGGGGTGAATTGTTTGCCCCGGTTCTTCATGACCGTCAGGAGATACCGAAAAAATAAGTTTTTCCGCCCTTACTGCAGTTGACAAGTCTTGCTTATTTTAATAAAATTGAGAAAATAATTAAATAAATTGAGAGAAAACGGGGTGTATGAATTTTGAATTTTACACCGGCGGAAGAGCTGCTGAGACGTCAGGGCAGGCTTCAGGAGAGAATTGGGCTGGAATTCCTTGACGGTGCCCTTTTAACGGAAAATATGGATCTTTTTTATTTTACCGGCTCGATGCAGCAGGGTTTTTTATTTATTCCGGATGAGGGGAATTCTCTTTATATGGTCAGGAGAAATTTTGCCAGGGCCCTGGATGAATCCGGATTGGAAATAATACGCCCCCTGAGAGATATGAAACAACTGCAAGCTTATATAAATGATTTTCGCGGTAAAAAAAAGCTTAAAAGGATTGGTCTGGAACTGGACGTTCTCCCGGTAAAGTCCTTTAGACGTCTGGAGGAAATGTTCTCCGGGGTGGAGTTTGTAGATATTTCAGGCATTATCAAGGAAATTCGCATGGTCAAGTCCGAATATGAAATAAATTTTTTTAGGAAAGCCAATGAAATAGCCTGTAGAATTTTTGAACAGATCCCTGGATTTTTGCAGGTGGGAAAGCCGGAAGCGGCCGTGTCCGCGGAGATTGAAGCCCTTTACCGGAAGGCGGGGCACCAGGGACTGGTGCGCATGCGCACCTTTAATATGGAGATATTTTTTTGCCATGTTTTTTCCGGTGAAAACGGTACGATGAGCTCGTTTTTGGACAGCTGTACCGCTGGGAGGGGTATTTCCCCGGCCAGCCCCCAGGCAGCCGGATGGAAGGCGCTGGCCCCCCACGAGCCCATTGGAATAGATTATACCAGCATTTATGAAGGTTATATTCTGGATCATACCAGGATCTTTTCTATCGGCGCGCTTTCTGCTGAGCTGGAGAGGGCATACCGGCTTGCCGTATCAATTCAAAATGAGATTGTTGCCAGAGCCCGCCCGGGATTAGCATGTAAGGACCTTTACCGGCTGGCTGTGGAAATGGCAGCCGGAGAAGGTCTTGATGACTACTTTATGGGGTATGGGGAGGGGCAGGTTAAATTTATTGCTCACGGTATCGGCCTCAACCTTGATGAATTTCCTGTTTTCTCTCAAGGAACGCCACATCTTCTCCAACCGGGGATGGTCTTTGCCTTGGAACCAAAGTTTATCTTTCCGGGTAAAGGAATGGTGGGACTGGAAAACGTTTGGCTTGTAACGGATTCAGGTTTGGAAAGACTTACTACCATGCCCGACGACTTGGTGACAATCGATTACTAAAAATAAAGCGGGGTTTAATATGGCGCTAATCAGTTATTTCGAAATTGCTTTTCGTCTCTTTTTAGCCCTGCTTCTTGGAGGAATTGTAGGCTTTGAGAGGGAGAGCCAGAACCGGCCGGCGGGTTTCAGGACCCATATACTGGTATCTGTGGGTTCTGCCCTGGTGATGCTGGTTTCTGCTTATAGTTTTTCCGGCGAAAATGTAGATCCGTCACGGATTGCCGCCCAGGTAGTCACAGGGGTAGGTTTTTTAGGAGCCGGGACAATTCTCCGCCACGGGAATACCGTCACCGGACTCACTACGGCCGCGTCCCTCTGGATTGTTTCCGGAATTGGGCTTGCCGTGGGAATTGGTTTTTATATGGGCGCTGTTTTTGCCACCTTAATGGTTTTAATCAGCTTGATCGTGCTTCGCAGCCTGGAAAGCTACTTTACCCGAAAGAGATGCTTGCGCAGGCTCTGGGTAAAAGGTTTTTACCAGCCGGGACTTTTGGGTCGGGTTGGCGGCGTTTTAGGAGAACTGGGGATTTATGTCGTCAAGGTTGACCTGGGAGACGCCCAGTACCTGGAGAGTTTTCAAAGGGATGTTATTACCATTGAGTTCGTCTTAAGATTGCCCCAGAGGACAAATGTATCCGATTTTTTATACAGGGTGGCCGTATTAGAGGGAATAATAGAGGTCGGATGGGACGGAGACGAAGTACCGGTAAATATGACAGTTAAAAAGTAACTTCCCAAAATGTGACCCGGGGATGAATGAATCCGGCAAAACTAGGCTATGATATAAAGGTGATCGGGCAATGGTCAGCTTTGAGTTATTTGCTCCGGGGGGAAGTAAATCATGAAAGTCGTTAGTTTTCAGGAGAAAAAGAAGAAAAAGCTGGAGGATAATCTTGCTGTTTTTCAAGAGCATTTTTGGGAATGGGTTTTTGCTTACCGTTGGAAACCATGCCCCAATTGTACTCGTTTACTTATGTCCATGTTAGGCCAGGAACATCTCTGGTCGAATCTTTGCACCAGCTGTTGTTCATATTTTTATTTCTATCAGGTACTTTATGTCAGAGCAATTAAAACAATTTGCCGAAGGGGGGAAAAAGTTCCTTCCTTTCGGGAACTTGAAGACTGGTATTATGAGCAGGAGCCTTTTAAAGAAAAAGAATAAGCTAAAGCTTGCCCATTGCCGGAAGGCGGGTGTTTGGACCTGCTCAGCAAGGCAAAATAGTTTGAAGCAATATTCCAGCTATGTCCCGGCGTATCTATGACCGGGCTTCCTAGAGAGGGGCCGACCAGAGGGCGGCCCCTTTTAGAATTTTATTTGCAAATAAAAAGAGTATTTCCGAGAGATTCTTGTTGAGAATGAGAAAAAAGAACAAAACCTGCATTATTTTAAGAAAAAGCCATCAAAATAAACTTAGATTATATTTGCATTATTAGGGGGAAAAAGGAGTATAATATGAGTAAAGGTCAAAGATGGTCAAAGATATAACCTGTTAATTAAAAGAAATGGAGACGCAGCGATGAGCAATTTAGCAGATGGAATTGAGGACTACTTGAAAAAGCTGCTTACCTTAAGCGCCTCCGGTTATATAGAGATTAAAAGAAAAGAACTGGCTGCAAAATTTTCCTGCGTTCCTTCCCAGGTAAATTATGTTTTGGAGACGCGTTTTACCATGGAAAGAGGTTTCCTTGTGGAGAGCAAAAGGGGCGGGAAAGGTTTTGTCAGCATTAAAAAATTAAACTTACCTGCTAAGAAGTTGCTGTCCATGTTAATGCCGGAGATTCAGGAGGGGCGGATTAACGATAAAAAAGCAAAAATGCTCCTTAGAAAAATTTATGAAGAAAAATATATTTCCTTCCGGGAGCGAAAGCTTATGGAATCCGCTCTTGAAACACTTAATTATCTTGAAGAAGAATATATGCAGGCAAAGTTAAGGAGCCTGCTGCTTAGAAATATGTTGACTGTTTTAGCAGGACAGGTTCACTTTGATTGAAGTTTGAATGAAGTTTGAAAACAGGGAAACAGGCAAAAGATTTTTGTCAATTTTTAACAAAGGGGGGAAAGCGGCGGTAGCGTGCAGCTCTCGTAAAATTGCACATTTATCGTCCGGAAAATAAAATGCTATGTCAGTCTTGTGGCAAGAATAATGCTTCTGTGCATGTTACGCAAATAGTGAATGGGGAAAAGACAGAAGTTTATCTTTGTGAAGCTTGTGCCAGGGAAAAGGGTGAAATAATTGATTTCCCCTGGGAGGGAAAATTTCCTCTACACCAGTTTTTTTCAGGATTTATGGGGCTTGTTCCCCATGGAGGCGGGGGAACTGCCAAGAAGGCTGCTTCCAGTGGCTTGCAGTGCAGTGCTTGTGGTCTGACCCATGCACAATTCGGCCAAATCGGCCGCTTCGGCTGCAGCCGCTGTTATGAGGCTTTCGGTGAAGCACTGATTCCCCTTTTCCGTCGCCTGCACGGAAACCCGAAACACATGGGGAAAATTCCTGCCAGGGCTGGAGCTGACGTAAAGATAAAAAAGGAAATTGAACGTTTGCGGCAGGAGTTGCAGAAAAAAATCGCGGAAGAAGCCTTTGAAGAGGCGGCGCAAATAAGAGACGAAATCCGCAGGCTGGAAAGCGGCGGCCGTCGTTTGGGAGGTGGTAGCTTTGAGCAGCGATAACCATGAAAAGCATGAAGAAAAACAAACTTTTTCCGGTAAAAGTTCCCTGGAAGAAATTGTTCGTCAAAACAAAGAACTGGAGGAGCAGGAGGAAGAGCGAAGAAAAGAGCTGTACAGTCGATGGATGGAGGGGACGGGGCCTGACGCGGAATTCGTCATCAGTACACGGGTAAGGTTGGCTAGAAATATTTGCAATTTCCCCTTTCCCTCCCTCGCTTCAGATGAGCAGCTGGAGAAAATTTTCGGGATGGTAGAGAGGACCTTCCGGGAGCATCAGGATAAATTGCCCGGGTTTCGTTTCCTTAATATTCATGCACTTCCACCTGTGTACCGGCAGGTACTGGTGGAAAAACATTTAATCAGTCCACTGCTTACCAAAGAGACATATGCCCGGGCCCTTGCTGTTGCGGAGGACGAGGTAGTCAGCTTTATGGTTAACGAGGAAGATCATTTTCGCATTCAATGCATTCTACCGGGCTTACAACTGGAACAGGCATGGCTCACAGCTTCGCGGTATGATGATCTTCTTGAATCCCAGGTGGATTACGCTTTTCACGAAGAATTAGGCTTTTTGACAGCTTGTCCTACCAATGTGGGAACAGGTTTGAGGGTATCGGTAATGCTGCACCTTCCTGCGCTGGTAATCACCAGAAGAATTAACCATATTTTAGCTGCCGTCAACCAGGTGAGTCTCGCTGTACGAGGTTTGTATGGAGAAGGGACGGAGATGACCGGAAATTTGTTCCAGATTTCCAACCAAATTACCCTGGGGCAATCGGAAGAAGAAATTTGGCAGAACCTTTATGGTGTGACGAGACAGCTGATTAATCAAGAGAAGAAGGCCAGGGAACAGCTGCTCAATGAAGGAAGAGAGAAGCTGGAGGACCGGGCCGGCAGGGCTTTCGGTATTCTCCTGCACGCGCGGCTTCTCACTTCGCAGGAAGCAATGCAGCTTCTTTCGGATGTTCGCCTCGGAGTAGATCTGGGGCTTATCAAAAAAATTCCCACCAGAGTATTAAACGAGCTTTTGGTAGTCACCCGACCCGGATGCTTGCAGTATCTCAAGGGAAGGCCTCTAAATGCTTATGAACGTGATTTGGAAAGAGCGGTTCAGATACAAAAAATTTTACAAGACTACAAATAAGAGGAAAGGAGTGCATGGAAATGTTTATGTTCGGAAGGTTTACTGAAAGGGCGCAACAGGTTTTGGTGTTGGCCCAGGAGGAAGCAAAAAGGTTAAATCATAACTTTATCGGAACAGAACATATTCTCCTGGGACTTATCCGGGAGGGTTCAGGTATCGCCTCCAGGGCTTTACAAAATATGGGCATTGAGTCGTCCCGGATCCGTTCCGAGATAGAGAAAATTACAGGTAAAGGTGATAAAGGTATTATTCAAGGGATCAGCTATACACCCAGGGCAAAAAAAGTGATCGAACTGGCCATCGAAGAAGGACAAAATTTTGGGCATAATTATGTAGGAACCGAACATCTCCTGCTGGGCCTCCTGCGGGAGGGAGAAGGGATTGCCGCCCAGGTGCTGACCAATATGGGTATTGACTTAAAGAAGACCAGGCGGGAGGTGATTCAGCTCCTCGGAGGTGAACCGCAAATTGGAGGGGGTCCTGTAGGAAAAAACGTTCCCCAAACCCCCACAGTTGATGCCTTTGGGCGCGACCTTACCAAACTGGGCAAGGAAGGAAAACTGGACCCTGTTGTCGGCCGCGATCAGGAAATAGAAAGGGTAATCCAGATCTTAAGCCGCCGGACGAAGAATAACCCGGTTTTAATAGGGGAACCGGGGGTCGGCAAGACGGCGATTGTTGAAGGGCTGGCCCAGAGAATAACCGAGGGCAACGTTCCTGATATTCTGCTGGAAAAAAGAGTGGTTACCCTGGAGCTGGCTGCAGTTGTGGCCGGAACAAAGTATCGGGGTGAATTTGAAGAGCGCCTGCGCAAATTAATGGTTGAGCTTCAGCAGGCCGGAAATGTAATTATTTTTATTGACGAGCTGCATACCATTATCGGGGCCGGTGCAGCCGAGGGAGCGATTGACGCCTCCAATATCCTTAAACCGGCCCTGGCCAAAGGGGAACTTCAAGCGATTGGGGCGACCACCCTGGATGAATACAGGAAATATATTGAAAGGGACCCTGCACTGGAGAGGCGTTTCCAGCCCATAGTCGTAGGGGAACCTTCTGTAGAAGAGAGTTTGGAGATTCTCAAAGGGCTGCGCGATCGCTACGAAGCTCATCACCGGGTTAAAATTACCGATGAAGCTCTGGAAGCTGCAGTAAAGCTGGCCGACCGGTATATACAAGACCGTTTTTTGCCGGATAAAGCAATTGACCTCGTTGACGAAGCGGCTTCCAGGGTCAGGCTCCGCAATTATACAGCGCCTCCTGATTTGAAGGAGATGGAGGAAAAATTGGAAAATATACGGCAAGAAAAAGAGGCCGCGGTCCGGAGCCAGGATTTTGAGCATGCAGCCCAGCTGCGGGATAAAGAACAGCAGTTTAAAGCCAGGCTGATGGAGCTGAAGAAAGAATGGGAACAAAAAAAGGTTGTTTCCGATCAAGCGGTTGTAACTGAGGATGACATTTCGCATATTGTTTCCAGCTGGACCGGAATTCCGGTGAAAAAACTGGCTGAAGAAGAGTCGGAGCGCCTGCTTCGCATGGAGGAAATTTTACACCAGCGCGTTATTGGTCAGCATGAAGCGGTGCAGGCTGTCTCCCGGGCAATCCGGCGCGGCAGGGCGGGTCTGAAAGACCCCAAGCGGCCGATAGGCTCCTTTATTTTCCTGGGTCCCACCGGAGTGGGTAAGACAGAGCTGGCCCGCAGTCTGGCCGAGGCGATTTTCGGTGATGAGGATGCCATGATTCGTTTGGATATGTCCGAGTATATGGAAAAGCATACCACTGCCCGCTTAATCGGAGCGCCCCCGGGATATGTGGGGTACGAAGAAGGAGGTCAACTGACCGAAAAAGTGCGGCGCAAACCCTACAGCGTCATCCTGCTGGATGAAATTGAAAAAGCCCACCCCGATGTTTTTAACATCCTGCTGCAAATTTTGGAAGACGGCCGTTTGACGGACGGAAAGGGGCGGACGGTAAACTTCCGCAATGCAGTGATCATTATGACTTCCAACGTTGGGGCAAACCTTATCAAAAAACAGCCGACAATGGGCTTTCAGCCGGACGATGTGGAAAAAAGCTATGAAGACATGAAGGGCAGACTGCTGGAGGAACTAAAAAGGACTTTTCGCCCTGAATTTCTAAACAGGGTTGACGATCTCATTGTCTTTAAACCCCTGACTAAAGAAGAAATTGCTCAGATTGTGGACCTGATGCTCGCCGATCTTTCCAAGCGTATTGCCGATTACGGCTTACAGCTTGACGTATCCGCAGAGGCAAAGGAACTTCTGGCGCGGGAGGGGTTTGACCCTACCTATGGTGCCCGCCCCTTAAGGCGTGTAATCCAAAAAAGGCTGGAAGACGGAATTTCCGAGGAGTTGTTGCGAGGAACGTTTACAGCCGGCGATACAATCAGCGTGGAGAAAGAAAAAGAAGAAGAGAAGCTGGCTTTTATTAAAAAAGGTGCGAAAAAGGAAGAACCTGCAACAAACTCTCCTGAAACAGCATAATGAAACAGCCGCCCTTTAAGATCCCGCAAGGGGTCTTTTTTTTTAAAAAAACCGGTGCAGGAATAAAAATGACCCGTAGCGAAATAGCTACCAAAACAAAATCCTGTGAACTTATTTTCAGGTTAGGAGGCTGGCGCTGATGCCCATCTGTCGGGCAGGAAAGAATAAATGGGAAAATTCTTTTGACAAAATATATGAATGGGTAATAGAATGTTCCCGGCCTCCTCTGGCGCTTTTTCAAAAAGCCTATAACGGCGTTGTTGCCGCTATCTGCTCTGCTAAGTACGAGCTTCGCCGATCGCTCTTAACCTTTGGGCAGGATTATCCCGTCAGCTTCCCTGAAACGGATTATTATTTACCTGTCATAAGGAGTTTAAGCGGTGAAAAAGTGACCAGGCTGGGTGAACTGGCTCCCATCTTAGACCGTGTCCGAAGCCGGATAAAAAAAGAGCTAAACTTCGGTAACGCACTTCTTTGTGGGGAGGCTACCGCTTATGCCGAGGAAATTGTGGAAGCTCTCCGCTGCCTAAATGGCAGGGATGCCCGGACCGGTGTTGGAGCGCGTTTCCCCGGCGACTCTCTTTTGCGCAGCTGTGGGATTCTTCTGGCCGATTGGAGCATTCCCGGTCAAGCTATCCTGATGGGCAAGGCGAAGTCAGCCGAATTATTGCAGAAGGTGGTTGCTGACCTGCAGGCTAAAGGCTTCCTTATTTTCCTGGCCGGCGAGGTGGCAGAACAGGCTGTTGAAGCCGGAATTAAGCTGGGCGAAGATTATCTGACCTTTGCCCTGGGCGGATTAACAGGTGCGGTTCACGCTCTGGGCTTTGCTCTGCGGGTCGGGCTTGCTTTCGGCGGGATTGCACCGGGAGCAAGGGATGAACAGCGCGATTACCAGTGGCGCAGGATCAGGGCCTTTGTCCTGCATTTCGGCCAAAGGGATGATCTATGTGTGGCCAATCACTTTGCCGCTATTTTTCTCGGGTTCCCTGTCCTGGCAGATCACAAACTTCCCGGGGACGAACAGATTCCTGACTGGTACATTTCACATCCCTATTATGATACTCTTATCCGCAAGGCTATGGAAGTGCGGGGGATTAAACTTAAAATTGCCCATATTCCCGTCCCCTTTGCCGTTTCTTACGCCTTTGAAGGGGAAGCGATCCGGGAGGAAGAGATGTACCTGGAGCTCGGAGGCAGCCGCGCACCTTTCTTCGAATTGGTGACAATGGTTGACGAAAGCGGGATCGAGGACGGCAAAGCGGAGGTGATTGGCCCTGATGTGGACAGGGTTGAGGAAGGGGTAACCTTAGGCGGCGGCATCTGCGTAAAGGTTTACGGCCGCAGGATGCAGAAAGACTTTGAAGCGGTGATCGAGCGGCGCATCCATGAGTTTATCAATTGGGGCCAAGGCCTCCGGCATGAAGGGCAGCGCGATGCCTGCCGCTACCGGGTCAGCAGGGATTGCGTAGCCAGGGGCTTTAAATTCCGCCACTACGGGGAACTTCTCATTGCCAGGATCAAAGAGGTTTTTTCGGAGATTGTTGATCGCGTTCAGGTAACCGTTTATACTGATCCCAAAGCTGCAAAGGAAAAACTTGAAGAGGCAAGGGGGATTTACGCCGCGCGGGACGCCAGGCTGGCAGGACTCACCGATGAATCGGTGGAGGTTTTTTATTCCTGTGCCATCTGTCAGTCTCTTGCTCCCAACCATATCTGCATTATTACACCGGAACGCCCCGGACTTTGCGGTGCTGTAAGCTGGCTGGACGCCAAAGTTTCCTTTGAGCTCAACCCCGCGGGCCCCCACCGTTTGATCGGGAAACAAGGGCTGATTGACGCAGAAAAAGGAATCTGGAAAAGTATAAACGATTTTGTCTTTCAAAATAGTAATGGTACTGTTAAAACCTGTTCCTTGTATTCCTTTCTCGATCATCCCACGACCTCCTGCGGATTTTTTGAGTGCATTACGGGGATTGTGCCCGAAGCCAACGGCGTGATGATTACCACGAGGGAGCACCGGGGAATGACCCCCTGCGGGATGGATTTTTCCACCCTGGCCGGTTTTGTGGGCAATGGCGTCCAGACCCCGGGCTTTATGGGGCATGGCAAGGACTATATTTTAAGTAAAAAGTTTATCAGGGCAGACGGGGGATTGGCCCGTGTCGTCTGGATGCCCTGTGAACTTAAAGGCCGCCTGGGTGACGGCCTGCGCAGAGCTGCCGTATCCCAGGGCCTGGGGACCGGTTTTGTTGATAAGATTGCCGATGAGGCTGTCGGTGCAACCGTTGCGGAAATCCTGCCTTTTTTAAAGGAGAAAGGTCATCCCGCGCTGAGAATGAAGCCTTTAATATAATTGGAAAGAGAGGAAAAAAATGGCTTTAACAGGATTGGATATTTTCAAGCTTCTGCCCAAGACCAACTGTAAAAAGTGCGGCTATCTTACCTGCCTTGCCTTTGCGATGGCTTTGGCAAACGGCAAGTCTTCTGTTGACGCCTGCCCGGAGCTTTCAGCGGAGGCGAGGGAAACGCTTTCTTCCGCTGCTGAACCCCCCATCAGATCGGTTAACATCGGCAGCGGGGAAAAGATTGTGAAAGTGGGCGGCGAAACGGAGCTTTTCCGCCATGATAAGCGCTTTAACCATCCTGTGGCGATCGCTGTTGCTGTCAACGATAACGAAGATGTGGAGGCAAAGATAGATAAAATTAACAGCCTTTCCTTTGAGCGGGTCGGCCAGCATTATGAAGTAGATATGGTTGCCCTTATGAACACCTCCGGCGATGCTGCCGTTTTTAAAGAAGCAGCTGTGAAGGCCGCGGCCGGGACGGATAAAAACTTTATCCTGGTTACCCGTGACACCTTAGCCATGGAAGCAGCCCTCCAGGTTCTCGGCCCTCGAAAACCGCTTCTTTATGCGGCAGATGGGGATAATTATGCGGAGATGACCGAACTGGCCAAAGCGCATGGTTGTGCCCTCGCCGTGAGAGCCGGGGACCTTCATGCCCTTGCCGAACTGACGGCAAAGGTTATTGCCCTGGGATACCGTGAATTGGTGCTGGATCCCGGTGCACAGGACAGCAGCAGGATTCTTGCCGATCTGACCCAGTTAAGGCGCCTTGCCGTTCGCAAGAAGTTTCGCCCTTTCGCATATCCGGTCATTACCTTTACGACAAAAGAAGATCCTGCTGAAGAAATGATGCAGATTGCCTCCGCTACCGCCAAATATGCGGATATTATTGTTGTCAGGACGGACAGGGCCGAATACCTTCTTCCTGCTCTGACATTGCGGGAGAACATTTACGCGGATCCCCAAAAACCGGTGGCCGTAGAGCCGGGGTTGTATGCTGTGGGCGATGCGGGCGAACATTCCCCCGTTTATTGTACAACGAACTTTTCCCTTACTTACTTCCTCGTGGAGGGCGAAGTGAGCGCTACCCGTATTCCCAGCTATATTCTCTCTGTAGACACCAATGGAACCTCGGTGCTGACAGCCTATGCCGATAATAAATTTACCGCGGAAACAATTGCCCGGGCCATGGAGGAATACGGCCTGGAGCAAAAAGTCGGGCATAAAAATATAGTTATTCCCGGAGCTGTTGCCGTCCTCAAAGGAAAGCTTGAAGAAGAGTCCGGCTGGAATGTTATTGTCGGCCCCCGGGAAGCTTCAGGCATCCAGAAATTTGCCAAATTGCATTTTTCCTAAAGGGAACGGCAAAAAGGCGAATGTTTTATTTAACGGGCAGGAAGAAAGGAGAAGGATAATGGTTGTAGAAATTTATAAAGAGAAATATCGAGGACAAATTCGGGAAGTTGTTTTAGGCGCGACCGGAGCGGAAGGCGGAACCCGTTCCCATACTATAACAGTCGGAGGAGAAACAACGCTGCCTTTTCTTCATTTTGAGGGGAAGATCCCCAATCGCCCTGTTGTAGCCATGGAGGTCTGGGATATTGTTCCGGAGGATTGGCCGGCCGGCTTAAAGGAGTATTTTGCAGACGTTTTAAACGATCCCGCAGCATGGGCTAAAAAATGCGTGGATGTTTACGGCGCTGATCTGATCGCCCTATATTTTAAAAGTGCGGATCCTGAAATTAGGGATGCTTCTGCCTCTGAATGCGTTGCCACCCTGAAAAAAGTTCTGGAGGCCGTGGGCGTGCCGCTTATTGTTTATGGTTGCGGAAATGCGGAAAAGGACAATCTGATAATCGGCCCCCTGGCAGAAGCAGCGGAAGGTGAAAATCTGCTCCTGGGAGGGGCTGAGCTGGACAATTACAGGTCCATAGCCGCCGCGGCCATGGCCTATAAGCATTCGCTGATAGCCCAGTCTCCCATTGATATTAACATTGCCAAGCAGTTGAACATCCTCATTTCGGAAATGAGCGCGGGGCTGCTCGGCCGGATCGTCATGGATCCTACCATTGCCGCGCTGGGTTATGGCCTTGAGTACAGTTATTCCATCATGGAAAGGGCCCGCCTTGGGGCATTAAACGGCGACAAAATGCTGGCCATGCCGATGATTGGCAATGTGGGGCATGAAGTGTGGAACAAGAAAGAAGCGGCTGTTTCTGCTTCTGAGGAGCCCGGTTGGGGCGAACAGGCGGAGCGTTCCATGGCCTGGGAAGCCGTGACAGCGATGGCCTTGCTTCACTCCGGTATGGATATTCTGGTTATGCGTCACCCCGGTGCGGTCAGGCTGATTAAGAAAAGCATTGATGACCTGATGAAAGAAAACAGTTATGCAACAACTTAGAACAGTTTAGAAGGAGGGCATGCGCATGATTCTTATCGGCGAAAGAATTAACGGGATGTTCAGCGATATCGCCCGGGCAATTAGCGAAAAGGATCCCAGGTCTATTCAGGAATGGGCAAAGAAACAGGAAGCCATGGGTGCGGCTTATCTTGATCTGAATGTAGGTCCTTCCGTGGCAGACCGGGTCAGTGCCATGAGGTGGCTGGTTGAGGTGACGCAGGAAGCGAGCAGTCTTCCCCTATGTCTGGACTCCACCGATTATGATGCTATTGAGGCCGGCCTGGAGGTGTGCAAAAGGCCTGCCATGATCAATTCGGTACCGGCAATTCAGGAGAAAATGGACCGCGTTTTTGCCATGGCCTTAAAATATGATGCCGAGGTAATCGGGCTGGCTATGAACGAAGAAGGCATCCCCAAGGATTCGGAAAGCCGGATTGCCCTGGCCATGGAACTGGTTGCCAATTGTGATGCCCATGGTATTCCCCTTGAACGGCTTTATATAGATCCCCTTGTTTTGCCGTGCAATGTTGGACAGGATCACGGGCCGGAGGTTTTTGAGACGCTCCGGCAGGTAAAACTGCTTTCCAATCCCCCTCCCCGGACTACCCTCGGGCTGAGCAATATATCCCAGGGGGCAAAAAATCGCAAACTCATTAACCGCACTTTTGCTGTAATGGCCATGGCCTGCGGCCTGGATTCCGCTATTGCCAATGTTTGTGATCAGGAGCTTCTGGAAGCGGTAGCTACTGCCCGGATCCTTTTAAATATGGACATCTACTGCGATTCCTATGTGGATGTTTTCAAGTCTCAAAATAAGTGATTAGTGCCGAATATATTTGTGTGCACAGATCGTCAAGGAGAAAAGGTGAGGGAGAATGATCATCGGTAAAAGAAAGCCGCTGGCTGAGATAGCCCGGATGGTGGAGCCTTTCAGAAAAATTTGTATTTTGGGATGCGGGACATGCGCTGCCGTCTGCCTTTCCGGCGGTGAAAGAGAAGCGGTAGAAACGGCATCCGCGCTTTCCATACTGCTGCAAAAAAAGGGCAAAGAAGTTGAAATCACGGCCCGCACTCTTCTTAGACAGTGCGAATATGAATTTATTGATGAATTTGCCGGAACAATGCCGGACTGCGATGTCTTTTTATCCCTGGCCTGCGGTGTGGGCGTCCAGGCGCTGACGGCCAGGCTTCCCCAAAAAATTTTCCTGCCGGGATTAAATACGACGTTTATGGGCTACCCTTTGGAGCAGGGCGTCTGGACGGAAAACTGCCTGGGATGCGGCAACTGCATTCTCGATTTAACCATGGGAATTTGTCCCATTGCCCGCTGCGCCAAGAGCATGCTTAACGGGCCCTGCGGAGGTTCTCAGAACGGGAAATGCGAAATCAATAAGGATATGGACTGTGCATGGCACTTAATCTACGAACGTCTTGCAAACATGGGAGCGCTGGACAGAATGAAAGCTATCCAACCTCCCATGGATTGGTCTGCCTCCCATCATGGCGGTCCCAGAACAATGATAAGGGAGGATATGAGGATTGGAACCGGCGAGCAGGCTTGAAAAAATTCTTAGCAGCGGACATTTCGCGGTAACGGGGGAACTCGGCCCGCCGAAAAGCGCCGATGTGAGATTGCTGAAGCAGAAGGCAGAGGCTTTGCGCAATCATCTGGATTCATTCAATATTACCGATAACCAGGCTGCTGTTGTCCGGGCATCGAGTATCGGCATAGCCGCCATATTAATAAATATGGGCCTGGAGCCCAATGTGCAGATGACGGTCAGGGACAGAAATAGGATTGCCCTGCAGAGCGACGTGCTGGGTGCCGTCAGTTTTGGCTGCAGAAATTTTCTTTGCCTCCAGGGGGATCATGCCGGACTTGGCAGTGAGCCCCAGAGCAAGAATGTGAATGATATTGATTCTGTGCAGCTTTTGCAGGCGCTGAAAAATATGAGGGATAAAGGGGTTTTTATCAGCGGAGAAAAACTTGATCACCCCCTGCCGCGCATTTTTATCGGCGCGGTGGCCAATCCTTTTGCCGACCCCTTTGCATACCGTCACATAAGGCTGGCAAAAAAAATTGCGGCCGGGGCACAATTCATTCAGACACAGGGCATCTTTGATTTTGAACGTTTTGAAAGATGGATGGAAAAAGTACGGGAAATGGGCCTGCATAAGAAAGCTTATATCATGGGAGGGGTCATACCCATCAAATCCGTCAGCGCATGCAGGTTTATGCAAAACAATATTCCGGGTATGCTTCTTCCCGAAGAGCTGGTTGACCGGATTAAAGGTTCGCAGGATAAGAAAAAAGAGGGAATCCGCATCGCGGTGGAAACCATTCAACGGCTGAAGGAAACCGAAGGGGTTGCCGGAGTGCACATCATGGCTATCGGCTGGGAAGAAGCGATGCTGGAAATTGTTGAGAGCGCCGGTCTTTATCCGCGGCCGTCGCTGGACTAGCTGAAATGCAAAGATCCGTCTTTTCGGGGCGTTTACGACGGGCAGAAGCAGACAAGGCCTGCAGGGTAATTTTGCAAAAAGGTTTACGGTTTGAGATAGGGGTGGGTAATGTTTGAGCAAACAATTTGTGAAAGACTTGAAAATTGGCACTCCTGTACAATCCCAGTTTGTTGTTTATGATATTCAGGAAATGGCTTTTTCTTCTCCAGCCAAGACGGGAGAGTCATTTCTAAAATTAATGCTCGGAGATGTGAGCGGGAGCATCAGGGGTATTATCTGGGATCGCTCCATGGTTACGGAGCCTATCAGGCAGGATGATATTTTATTGATTTCCGGTGAAGTCAAGGATTACCACGGGCCTCAGCTAATTATCAATTATTTTAAAAAAGTAAACAGGGAACATGTCAACCGCTCGTATTTCCAGCCGGTGTCTGAAAAAAACCCTGCAGAAATGTGGGAAACACTTCAGGAAATTATTGTAAAGAACGTTAGCGATAAATTTCTCCTGGAGCTGCTGAATGAACTGTTCGCAGATGAAGAGATTGCCCGGAAATTTTTAACTGCGCCGGCTGCCAGGTTAATCCATCATAACTATCTTGGAGGCCTACTGGAGCATACCCTGGAAGTTGCTGATTTATGTTTGAAGTTTGCAGACTTTTATCCGGAAAAAATTAATGCCTCCCTTCTTATAACAGGGGCTGTTTTTCATGATGTGGGTAAAATAGAGGAATATGATCAAGACAGCTTTACCTTTCAGCAAACGGATAAAGGGCATTTGTTGGGACATATTACTATAGGCTTGAATATTTTAAAGGAAAAGATAAAAAAGATACCTTTGTTTCCTGAACATTTGCAGTTGGAACTGGAACATATGGTCATTAGCCATCACGGTGAAAAGGAATGGGGCTCGCCGGAAGTTCCCAAGACGATAAATGCTTTCGCTTTGTTTCATGCCGATCTGGTCAGCGCCAGGCTTAAGCAATTTTTGCAGCTGATGGAAGACGGCAACCGTAAGGATCTGCAGTGGACAAAGTTTGATCGTTTTCTGGGAAGAAGGATTTTTACCGGTTTTAAAGATGGTGAAGCTTTAAAGGAATGAAAAGATTCCAAGGGGGCAGGAGATTTATTATCTGTAGCGAAATTTATTTTAAAAGAGATTATAACTGCCGCTGAAAAGTGGAAATATATACATGGAATTGATTTTACGCAAAAGTGGTGAGGAAAGTGAAAACCCGGAGGAGCGACGATAAAAAAGTAATACCTTTTATGCAAACGAGCAGTTATTATTTTGAAAAGGGGAACCACTATTTTCAAAAAAACAAGCTGGAAAAAGCTCTTCTTTTTTTTAAGAAGGCTATTGAAATTGAACCCGATAATCCTCTTTACCATTATAACCAGGCATGCCTTTTAAGCAGGATGGGCCATTTGGAGAAAGCCAACAAAATTTTCTCCCATATTGTTAATAAAATGGACCCATCGCTGACAGGGTGTTACTTTCTCATAGCTATCAATTACGGGTTAATGAATGAAGTGGATAAAGCACGTTATTATCTTAATTTGTATCTGCAGGTTTCCCCCCAGGGTGAAATGGCCGAAGAAGCGGAGGATATCCTCTTCGCCCTGACTGAGGTAGACAGAGAACTAATTTCCGCAGGAAGGGGCAATATTCCTATTACTAAAGTAATTTGTGTTGAAGAGGAGGAACTGCTTCAGCGTTACCGGGAGAATCAGGGCATGCGCTTTGTTTTATGGCAGGCCCTTTATCATAAAAACGAACAGGTTGTGGAAAAGGCAATCCGTTTGTACAGCCTGCTGGCCGATGAAGGCGGTAAAGAAAACTTGCTCGAATTTGTCAGGAACCCCTGGATCAAACAAAGATTGCGCCTTAAGGCCCTTCTTGAGTTAAAAAATATGGGTGTGAAGGGGTTGGTCCGCGTCTTTATGGAAGGATCTTTGCGCGATATCGACCTTTCCTTTTATCCCCTTCTGGCACCCAGATGGCTGCAGCCCTGGCAGGATGTCCTGGAGCGCACGCTGCAAAACATGCGCTCCAGCCAGTGCTACAATGAAACTTTCTATGAGGATGTACAGGCAATTTGGATAGACTTCTTAAACAACTTTTATCCCCGTTATCCCCTTATTCACAAGGTTGAGACATGGTCCGCGGCATTGGAATATGCCCTGGCCAGGTACCACTTTTTAAATCTTACCCAAAAGACTCTGGCGGACCAGTATAGAGTTTCCACCTCCAGTTTGTCTGCGAAATACAAGATTATAAACGAAGTATTAAATATTCAGTATCGCGCCTATCACAACATGCTGAGATATCTTACCCAGAGGGAGAAAGAATAAATTTATTCCAGTATTTCTTTTAACAACGCTCTCGCTTCTTTCGCAGAAAGCCCCTCCCCCAGATAGCGCTCACCGATCCAGATTTCAAAATGCAGGTGGGAGTTTGCGGAGGTTCCCTGCACGCCATCGCTGGTGCCGGAATTTCCAATAGTTCCAATAAAATCTCCCGCTTTCACGCGATCGCCCTCATGCAGATCTGCAACCCCGGAGAGATGTGCGTAAATTGTTTTAATATCGCCGGAATGCTGTATCCATACCTGCCGTCCCCTTAATTTATCCAGAATATCAGCGGGGGTTTTTTCTTGCTCGCCGGAAACCTGCAGTATTCTGCTTCTTTCCTCTTCGGTTAGTTCGGTATACTCATGGTCTATGCGCAAGATTATTCCCTCTCCCGCCGCATAAACAGGATCGCCGTTTTTGATGGGGACGCCGCAGGCTCCGTCATAATAATCCAGGCCTTCATGTGTCCCGTTGCGGTATGTTCTCGGTGCTCCCGGAAGCTGTGAGTCCCTGCTGGTAACGAGAGCTCCGGGGATAGGGCTCTGTAAAAAACTGAGCTGTTCGATAATGTATTGATGCTGCGGGGAATGGTTGTCATTCTTTTCCGGAACAGCAGGATCGGGCTCCGCAGGATCGGTGCGGGTTTCCGGTATCTGGCTGGGTGCATTCTCTTCCCCGGGGTTTTCACTGTTGGGATTTTCTTCTTCGTAGGCGGGATTTTCTTCTTCGTATGTATCCTCTGTATCCGCTCCTGCTGACGGGATTTTCTCAGCAGCAGGAATTTCCCCGGAAAAAGTAATCGGCAGGAGTTTTGAAAGGGAAAAGGCAAGAAGACAAACTACAATAATTAGCAAGAAAAAAGCAGATCCTTTTTTTTTGATCATTGAATAAAGCCTCCCAGTATTTTTATAAAATCTATTTTAACAGAAGATGGACAAAAAAACATAATTTTTGTGGAAAAAAATAAAATATGGAGGGAGAAAGGGAAGTTTTGCCGAATACATATTTTTAATTATATTGCGGTGAAAAGGGGGAAAAACGCGTGTTTCCCGGCAACCTGTTATCTATTGAGGATCTTTCGGTTCCGGCCATGGATGAGATTTTTGAGAGGGCGGCTTATTACAAGGCAAAAGACCGGGGAGCAAATTTTACGGCTCTGAAGGGAAAGAATATTGTCCTCTCCTTTTGGGAACCCAGCACCCGAACGAGAGTTTCTTTTGAGCTTGCGGCGCGCAAGCTTGGCGGGAATGTGATAGATCTCCGCCCTGACCAGAACAGCGAAAAAAAAGGAGAAAGTCTTGAAGATACCGTCAGAACGCTCGGTTCCCTTGGGGCAAATGCTCTCGTCTACCGGCACAAGGTTCCAGGGTTGTTCGGGAAAATAGCCGGGTTGGTAGATTTTCCCCTGATTAACGGGGGCGAGGGTTGTTACCAGCATCCGACCCAGGCGCTCCTGGATATCTTTACCTTGAAGGAAGCCGGGGTTGTTCTGTCCGGGTTGGAAGTAGTCATGGCGGGAGATATCCTGCACAGCCGGGTTGCCCGTTCGCATTTTCTTGCCTTGCCGGCTTACGGCGCGCGGATGACCCTGGTTGGACCGCCTGCTTTTCTTCCCCCGGAGCTTGTCCCTCCGGGAATGGGTTATTCTTATTCCCTCGATGATGTTCTTCCCCGTGGGGATGTGCTCTATCTGTTGAGGGTGCAGACGGAACGTCACCGGCGTCTTTTTTCCTCTTCCGCTGAATACGCGGCCATGTATGGACTAAATGAAAAAAGGCTGGCAGCATTAAAGGAAAAAACGTTTGTCATGCATCCCGGGCCGGTAAATCTGGGAGTTGAACTGAGCAGGGGAGCCTTGCATGTTTTGGAGAAGGTTTACCCGGAAAAAATACTAATTCAAAAGCAGGTTCAAAATGGGGTTTATGTGCGAATGGCCGTTTTAGACCTGGTTATCTCTGGGAGGATGATGGTTTAAATGGAACTGCTGCTTAAAGGAGGAATTTTGTACGACCCGGCGGCAGGATGGGCCGGACCTGCCGAAATCTTGATACGGGAGAACAAGGTTGAGGCGGTTTCCGGATCCCCTTTAACTGTCGATGTGCCCGTTGTCAATCTCCAGGGCAAAGTTGTACTTCCCGGCCTTATTGATATGCATGTCCATCTCCGGGAGCCGGGGGAAGAAGGCAAAGAAACAATTGCAAGCGGATGTGCCGCGGCTGTAGCAGGGGGGTTTACCTCCCTGGCATGTATGGCGAACACCTCCCCCCCTGCTGATAACAAGACGGTTATTTCCTATATCCAAGAGCGCGTCCGGAAAACCGGTCTGGCTCGCGTTTATCCCCTGGGGACGATTTCAAAGGGCTTGCAGGGGCAAGAACTGTCAAATATGTGGGAGCTAGCCTCGGAAGGGGTCAAGGGTTTTTCCGATGACGGGCGGCCTGTGATGGATAGCGGCCTGATGCTGAAGGCCATGCAGTATGCCCTTTCGCTGGGGCTCCCAATCATATCCCATTGCGAAGATCTCACCATTGCGGAGGATGGCGTCGTTCATGCCGGCCCTGCGGGCTACCGCCTGGGTCTTCCGGCAATTCGGCCCGCGGCGGAAGCAGCCATGGTGGCCAGGGATCTGCTTCTGCAGGAAGAAGTGGGAGGAAAGCTTCATTTTGCGCATATCAGTTCAAAAAAAAGCGTCGCCTTATTAAAATGGGCTGCAAAGCGTGACGTTCCATTTACTGCGGAAGTAACCCCCCATCATTTATTCCTGACGGAAGAAGCGGTGGAGCACTTTTCTACCGATGCGAAAATGAATCCTCCTTTAAGGGAAGAAGCTGATCAGAAGGCGCTGCTGGAGGCGCTGCAGGAAGGCCTTATCGGGGTCATTGCTACTGATCATGCACCCCACACTCGGCAGGATAAAGAAAAAGATTTCCTGGCCGCGCCCTTTGGCGTTGTGGGTTTGGAAACCGCGCTTCCCCTGGTAATTACCCTGCTGTTGTCAAAGGGCCTGATCTCCTGGGAGCAGCTGGTGGAGTTTTTCTCTATTGCTCCGTCGCGCATTTTAAATATTCCCGGCGGAACCCTTGCTCCGGGTTCTGCGGCAGATCTTGTGGTTATCGATTTGCAGGAGGAGCGGCGCGTCGAAAAAGATAATTTTTATTCCCGGGGAAGAAATACTCCTTTTCAGGGCTGGACGCTGAAAGGATTTCCAGTATTGACCATGGTTGACGGCGATATTAAGATGCTGTCCGGCAGGGTCAAAGGTTTTTCTCCGGACTTTGCGGACATTTTAGATGCTGCCATGGAAAAGGGGTATATTTAATGATATCCTCCAGAGCGCGGGTTGTGGAGATTGAGGAAGTGGCTGAAAGGTGTTTTTATTTGCTCCTGGAAGAAAAGACGCTGGCAGCAAAGTCTTGCCCCGGACAATTTATCCACATGCGCATTACCGACAACTTTTTTCCTTTTTTAAGACGGCCCTTCAGCATAGCCGGAACTTTTCCGGAAAAAGGGCTTTTGTGGATTATTTTCCGCCTTAGCGGTGCGGGAACAAAGATTTTGAGTAGGATTCGCAGGGGTGAGGAAATAGAATGCCTGGGCCCGCTGGGAAACGGTTTTAACCTTCGAAAGAGCACCGGCTTAGCTGTTCTTTTGGGTGGGGGGGCTGGTATTGCTCCCCTGTTATTTCTGGCAAAAACGCTTCAGGAAAGTCAAAAGCAGGTGGCTTTGTACTATGGAGCTTCCCGGGCCGCGGAGCTGATTCCCGTGCAACAATTTCTTCCGCGAGGGGTGGAAGTAAATCTGGCTACAGAAGACGGTTCATGCGGCTTTAAGGGATTGGTGACGGATTTATTGGAATCCCGCCTGCAAAAAGAGCTGTTGCCGGGGGAAATATTTGCCTGCGGTCCCCGGAAGATGATGCAAAGCCTCGCGATAATCTGCCGGAGCAAAAAAATTCCCGCACAGTTTTCCCTGGAAGAGAGAATGGCCTGCGGAATCGGAGCCTGCCAGGGGTGTGCCGTAGAAATTAAAGCAGGGGAAAAGAGAACGGTTTTTAAACGGGTCTGCCGGGATGGGCCGGTTTTTGATTCTTGCGAGGTGGTATGGTAGATGACGAATCTTAAGGTCAAACTTGGCCCCTTGGAACTAAAAACTCCCTTTATGGCAGCTTCAGGAACATTCGGTTTTGGCGAGGAGTATGCATCCCTGGTAGATTTGCAGGATTTTGGCGCTGTTGTTGTCAAGGGGTTGACGCTGAAGCCCCGTAGGGGCAATCCTCCGCCCCGCATTGTGGAGACTCCTGCGGGAATGTTAAATGCCATCGGTTTGCAGAACCCCGGGCTTGAGGTTTTTCTTTCCAGAGAACTGCCCCGTTTGCAAAAGTCCAAGGTAAAAGTAATCGTCAATATCGCCGGCGAAACTGAAGAAGAGTACGTTACACTTGCCCGGGAGCTTTCCCAGGCGGGAGACGGGCTGGCAGCCCTTGAGCTGAACGTTTCCTGTCCTAATGTTAAAAAAGGCGGCATTCTTTTTGGGACATCTCCTTCTGTTCTCGCTTCGCTGGTCGAGAAAGTCCGTCCGGTTTGTTCATTGCCTCTCATTGTCAAGCTCACTCCCAATGTTACTGATATTACGGAGACGGCCCGCGCTGCAGAAAGCAGCGGAGCCGATATTCTTTCCCTGGTAAATACTTTTCGGGGAATGGTTATTGATATTGCCTCAAAACGCCCTTTTCTCGGGAACAAAACAGGTGGACTGTCAGGACCGGCCATCAGGCCTTTGGCAGTACGAATGGTCTATGACGTTTACGCTTCCGTAAAAATTCCCCTGATTGGGATGGGAGGCATTTGTACACTGGAAGACAGCCTGCAGTTCTTCATGGCCGGTGCTTCTGCCGTAGCCGTCGGTTCAGCTATTTTTTCCGATCCGCTGACGATCCCCCGGCTAACTGCAGAACTTCGAAGTTATCTGGAAAAAGAAGGCTTTCGCTCTCCTGAAGAAATAGTAGGAACAGCCCATACTTCAGGAAACGGAGAGGAGCTCTAAAAAATATGTATTGCCGAAAAAGCCGGAAAGGTGGGTGACTATTTTGCTTGACGAACAGAAACTTGCAGAAAAAATTATAGTGGCTCTGGATGTGGATAATGAAGAGGACGCTTACATGCTTGTCAGCCAATTGTCTTCTACCATAACTTTTTACAAGATTGGATTAAAGCTCTTTGTCTCTTGCGGTCCCCGCATAATCACCGGCCTGAAGAAATTCGGGGTTCGCGTCTTTCTCGATCTTAAGTTTCACGATATTCCCAATACGGTAGCTTCAGCTGCCAGGGTGGCTGTTAGTTATGGGGTAGATATGTTTAATATTCATTTAAGCGGCGGCCGGGAGATGATTTTGCGCACCGTCGAGGCTGCGGAAAAAAAATCCGTGCAAATGGGTATTCCCTGCCCCCAGATTGTCGGTGTAACAGTTTTAACTTCCTTTAACCAGAAAAATCTGCAGGAAGAGGCAGGAGTACAAAGAAGCCTTATAGATCACGTTCTCCATCTGGCTCAAATGGCAAGGGAGTGCGGATTAAACGGTATCGTCGCTTCTCCCCGGGAAGCCCAGGTGGTCCGCAAAGAAATCGGCGACGATTTTATAATTGTCACCCCCGGTGTCCGGCCTTTATGGGCAGCTTCAGGTGACCAGCAGCGTATTATGACCCCACGCCGCGCCCTTCAGGAAGGTGCCAGTTATCTGGTTATAGGCCGGCCAATTATCGAACATCCTTCCCCCCGCGAGGCTGCAGAAAAAATTGTTGCCGAAATAGGAGGATAATAGTATAATTAAAAACGTAGTATAT
>Ga0209537_1001395_pt1 | contig 27350 bp, 22 predicted proteins | sample BioPla4DNA1_FD_187698 | JGI IMG/M metagenome (GOLD analysis project Ga0209537, IMG submission 187698) | Biogas fermentation microbial communities from Germany - Plant 4 DNA1 (SPAdes) (version 2) | ecosystem: Engineered > Bioreactor > Anaerobic > Digestate | place: Bielefeld, North... | reverse complement strand
TAGGTTTTTCGAAACCGGCTGCGGCAATTGCCTTCCTCAATTCGCTTGCCTTCCTAATAAACTTGTGTCATAATCTCATCTAAAGACTATAGAATAAATGGAAAAAGGAATAAAACATTTCCATACTGAGGGAAGATTCCTGATTCGAGTTTTTTGGAGGAATAATCAATGAAGAGTATAAAGAAAGTTCTGGCCATCGTTCTGGTTGTTATCCTGATGGCTACCGCTTTTGCAGGCTGCGGGAAAAAGGATGAGCCTGAGGATCTCCCTGAGGCCACCACCGGTGCCACTACTGAAGAGACAGCAACGCCTGAGCCGGAGGAAACTCCTTCAAACACACCCGAAGGCACTGCTGAACCAGCGATTGAAACATCCGAGCCCGTCCCTGAAAACACAGAAGAACCAGTGGTAGAGCCATCCGAGTCCACACCTGAAACGGGCCGCCAAGCGAGTACTGATGAGGTTCTTGGAACCATAGAGGGCGATACATACACTAATCAATATTTTGGTTTTTCGCTGACTATACCGGAGGGATGGTACATAGCGTCCAGAGAAGAGCTGGCTTTACTCCTGGCGGCTGCCGCAGACATATTAAGCGGTGACACAGAAGGTGAGACCATTGATCTGGAATCCCAGCAAATAATCCCCCTGTTTTTCTTTAACCAGACCGGCACAAATGCCAAAATGGTTTGTCTGGCACAGAATATCGCAGAGTATGCCAGCCTGATAAAGGACGCAAGAAGCTTTATGAATATTCAGATTCAGGGCATAAAAGCCCAGGGCATGGATATGACCTTTGATGATGTTGAGGTAATTGACATTGATGGACAGGAGATTGCCAGTGTTTCCGGGGTGCAGACTTTTGCCGGTATCGAGATCCGCCAAACAATGTATGCCTTTATGAAGGATGGCTTTGCGGTGGTATTCACCCTTTCAAGCTTCACCGATGAGGAAGCCCGGCTGCTGGCCGATATGATGAGCAGCTTGTCCTTCAATTGATTCAGATAGAAGTTTTAGTGAATGGCGTCCCGGATGGGGCGCTTTTTCTATAATCCTTCCTAACTGCAGTAACAGTCGTTAGAATGGTTTCCGTCCGCCAATTCAATTTTTTGTGAATCATTGGACAGTCCGGACAGGTGTCAGGCGGATTTCCGGGTGTAATATCGGACAAATTTTCCGCATACAATAATAATTACGGGAGTATACATGGCATTTCCCGGCAATAACCAGACTGATGCCTTCCTTTTATTTTTCCTGTCCCATACCAGGAGTCAAGTTTTTTGGGAATGTGAGCCTATCTGTGAAGCAGGGGTTATGAACCTGTCAGCTAATCTCGAAAGCGTTGAGAGAGGGTGGTCTGTCATGTTACGGAGTGATGGAATGACGAATATTTGCCTGATGGGTTTAGGCAGGACGGGAACCGAGATCGCCCGTGTTATACTTGAACAGCACGACATGAAACTGGTAGCCGCTGTTTGCTCAGATTTCAGCAGTAAATACGCAAAGGATGTAGGAGAAATCCTGGGAATTCCAGAAACGGGAGCCAGGGTATATACTGTCAGCCAGTTGGAGGAAGTCATTCTGGAACATGACCCGGATATCATTGTAGACTTCTCAAATGCCCGGGCTACCATGAAGAACGTAAGGCTGATATCGGAGATGGGAATTGGCCTGGTGGTGGGAACAACGGGGTTTACTGATCATGATATCATGAGGCTTCAATTGCTTGCCTCCAAAAACGGCAGCGGAATACTCTATGCCCCAAATATTACCCTGGGTGTCAACGTCATGATGCTTCTGTCGAACATTGCGGCAAGGATTCTTACCGATTATGATTTCCAGATCAATGAAGCCCATCACAGACATAAGAAGGACTCGCCCTCGGGTACAGCACTGAAAATTGCGGCGGAGGTGGAAAAAGGGCTTGAATCCTCGGGTGTGCCCCTTATCCATGAGATACCTATTCACGCGACCCGGGCCGGCGGAATTGTAGGCCAACACGAGCTGTTGATTGTGGGTGATGACGACAAGATATGTATTTCTCACGAATCTTTCAGCCGAAAGGCTTTTGCGGCGGGAGCCCTGCGGGGCATACGCTTCCTGAAGGGAAAAAGCGGCTTCTTTGAGATGAGAGATGTGCTGGAGCTCGATAAGGTGTTGCTGTCCTATTTTGAAAAGCGCAAAACCGCAGCGGTAAACTGACAAACCGGAGGTTTCCTCCGGTTTATAATTGTAAGCAAAGCGAGACGATCTCCTGATATCACTGTAAGTGGAGATGTATTCAGGGATCCCGTAAAGCCCGGTCGCTGTGCTGCACGTCTGCGAAACATCAGCTGTTCGAATGAGGGGCGCCTGAACTCGCTCCGCTCAAACAGCAGCCGCCCTTATCTCATTCTCACAGGATGTTTCGGCGCCTTATCGCAATGCGCCCTTGTTTTACGGGATCCCTTCATGTATGCTGACTGTCTACTCCCACGTCATTGCAATCGTAGCAAGTATATCCAGGGATCCCGTAAAGCCCGGTCGCTGTGCTGCACGTCTGCGAAACATCAGCTGTTCGAGTGAGGGTCGGCTGAACTCGCTCCGCTCAAACAGCAGCCGCCCTTATCTCATTCTCACAGGATGTTTCGGCGCCTTATCGAAATGCGTCCTTGTTTTACGGGATCCCTTAATGTCATTGTGGGCGGAGCGTGGCAATCTCCGACCTCAAAGCCCATCTTATATTCCCACCTCTAACCTCACACATCCCACATCCAAACTGTCATCGCGAACGAAGCGCAGCGGAGTGCGGCGATCTACGAGATTGCTTCGTCGTATTGCTCCTCGCAATGACATACTTGAGGTGAGTAACAGCAGCCGCCCTTATCTCATTCTCACAGAGAGTTTTAGCACCTTATCGCAATGCGTCCTTGTTTTACGGGATCCCTTAATGTCATTGCGGGCCAAACGCAGTGAAGCGTGGTAATTTCCTCCTGAAGTGCAATGTGTCAATTCCCGAAAATGAGGCTACAGCTTATATAAATACCAGCGTGATGTCCGGATTTCATATTTCATCTCATAGATGCGCTCTGTGCCATCCATTACGCTTTGCACGACAAACACCAACATGGGGTTGCCCGCGATTTTTTCCTCCTTCTTTGAAATGATACGATCTATCTTAACGATGTGCGATTCACCAGTGTCTTCCTGAATGCGAAACTTAAGGGGCCTGATTTCGCCCCTGCTGCTGCTCAGGCAAATCATATCCACACTTTTCATCAAGATCTTCATCAAGCTCCCTCCCAGCCGTAAGACAGAGGATGATTCTATGTCTTTGTTTTGCATTCATTTTTCTACTCCAACCTCTCACCTCTCGCCCCCAGAATTGTCATTATGAGCGCAGCGCCAGCGGAGCGTGGCAATCGCCGGAATTGCTTCGTCGGCAAAGCCTCTCGCAATGACAGGAGTGTGGCAATCTCTTTAAACGGTTATGCAACCCCATTATAAACGAACATATGTTCTATGTAAAGAGGGAAAATCTGTTTACAATACCGTCCCTGCGGTTTAGAATGTTTGGAAGAGATATTTTTAATGAGGGAAAGGAGTTCTATGATGTCCGATATCCTGTTGCGGCTGGCCAGCCAACTTAATATAAAAAGATCCCAGGTTGAGAATACGGTAAAACTTATTGATGACGGTAATACCATTCCGTTCATAGCCCGGTACCGGAAGGAGGTTACCGGCGGTCTGGATGACCAGCAACTTAGAGAGCTGTTTGACCGACTGACATACCTGAGGAACCTGGAACAGCGCCGGGAGGAAGTCCGGCGTCTCATCGAATCGCAGGACAAGCTGAGCGGAGAGGTTGAGGAAGCCTTGAGCAAGGCCGAAACTCTTCAGGAGATAGAGGATATATACAGGCCTTTTAAACCCAAGAGGCGAACCCGGGCGTCCATTGCGCGGGAGAAGGGGCTGGAACCGCTGGCAACGGTCATCTATGCCCAAAACCAGAAAACCGGTGATGCGGCGGAGGTGGCTGCACCCTATATAGACGAAGAAAAGGGGGTTAACAGCGCCGAAGAGGCCATCGCAGGGGCGTTGGACATTATAGCTGAGATGATCTCGGATAATGCGGAATACAGAAAGGCTATCCGTGAAATGACCTTCCGGGAAGGTATGCTGGTGACTTCAGCTAAAAAGGACGAGGATTCGCCCTATCAAATGTATTATGACTTCAAGGAGCCAGTAGTCAGAATCGCGCCCCATCGTGTTCTTGCCATTAACAGGGGTGAACGGGAGGGATATCTGTCGGTGAAGCTGGATCCTCCTGAAGAAAGAATACTGGATTGGCTTAAAAGCCGGTCGGTATTAAAGGATGCTTCCATCTTCAAAACCTATGTGGAGAGGGCTGTGGAGGACGCCTACTCCCGCCTGATCAAGCCCTCCATTGAGAATGAAATCCGATCAAGCCTGACAGAAACGGCGTCCGAGCAGGCCATCAAGGTGTTTGCAGAAAACCTGAGGAATCTGCTGCTCCAGCCTCCGGTGAAGGGCAAAGTGGTGCTGGGCATGGATCCGGCTTATCGGACAGGGGTTAAGCTGGCTGTGGTAAGTGAAACCGGAAAGGTACTTTATACAGGTGTGATTTATCCAACACCGCCGCAAAACCGGACTGAAGAAGCTGGCAAGGTGGTAAAGGCACTTATCGAAAAGTACGGTGTGGAGGTTATTGCTATTGGGAACGGCACGGCCTCACGGGAGACCGAAATATTTACTGCCGGGGTTATCAGGGAAATGAACCGCGGTGTCAAATACATGGTGGTCAGCGAAGCGGGAGCATCGGTATATTCAGCTTCCAAACTGGGTACCGATGAGTTCCCGGATCTGGATGCATCCTTAAGAAGTGCGGTTTCAATAGCCAGAAGGCTCCAGGATCCTCTTGCCGAACTGGTTAAGATCGATCCCAAGGCCATAGGGGTTGGGCAGTATCAGCATGACATGAATCAGAAGAGGCTTGGACAGACCCTCGCGGGGGTTGTTGAGGACTGTGTAAACAGCGTTGGAGTGGATCTGAACACCGCATCTGCTGCCCTTCTGTCCCATGTGGCAGGGATAAATACTGCCATTGCCCAGAATATCGTTGTCTGGAGGGAAGAAAACGGCAGTTTCAAGAGCAGGAAAGAGCTGCTGAAGGTCAGTAAACTTGGTGCTAAGACCTTTGAGCAATGCGCTGGTTTTTTAAGGATACCCGGTGCAAAGAACATTCTGGACAATACCTCGGTTCATCCGGAGTCCTACGAGGGATGCGAAAAGCTTCTTAAGCTGACAGGGCATACCCTGGAGGATGTGGCTGAAAGACGCCTGGCTGATATCCAAAAGAAGGTATCTGAAATCGGGATTGAAGAGGTTGCGCAAAAAATAGGGGTTGGTGTACCGACCCTTGCGGATATTCTCAGGGAACTGATGAAGCCGGGCCGTGATCCCCGTGATGAACTGCCGCCCCCGCTCATGTCGGAGGACATCATGGAGATGGAGGATCTAAAACCCGGAATGGTGCTCAACGGGACGGTAAGAAATGTGGTGGATTTCGGAGCCTTCGTGGATATAGGGGTTCACCAGGACGGATTGGTTCATATCTCAGAGCTGTGCGACCGTTTTGTCCGAAATGCCATGGAAGTAGTCTCGGTGGGGGATATTGTCAAGGTACGGGTTTTGGATGTGGATTTAAAGCGCAAGCGGATTTCACTGTCCATGAAAAATATGTAATAAAGGAAGCAGGCCTGTGTCACGGTACATGAACACATCCTTGGCAAACGGGCAAAAATGGATCTGGAATAGTATATTGGGACATGCTGTGGGAATACTTATTTATTGAGTAAATTGGAAAGTTGCGTGTAAATTTGGACGGTAAAGGCTATTTCAGGTCTGACGATAAATTTGCAGCATTCAAGGTTGCGCGGGCTGTGTCTGAACTTATGACCGCTGCCGGTCTTAAGCATAAGAAAGAATCCGACTGTAGGAGACCCATTGTGGTGATGTGTATCGGCACCGACCGGTCAACCGGTGACTCGCTGGGACCTCTGGTGGGGGATATGCTCAGCAAATGGAGGCTTCCAGGGATTCATGTACTGGGTACTCTCGATGAGCCGGTTCATGCAAAAAACCTCGAGGAAGTGATGATTAAAACGGCGTATCAGCATCCCCGTGCCTATATGGTGGCCATTGATGCATCACTGGGAATACTTGAGCATGTAGGCAGCATATCTGTGGGGCGCGGGCCCCTCAAGCCGGGAGCCGGGCTGAAGAAGGATCTCCCGCCTGTCGGGGATATGCATATCACCGGCATTGTAAACACAGGCGGGTTCATGGATTTTTTGGTGCTTCAGAGCACAAGGTTATCAGTGGTCATGCGTATGGCCGATATCATCGCCCGTGGCGTGCATATGGCCTTCAATGAGTTTATCACTTTGCCCATCCGCAACGACCTGACCTTAACAAAATATAATTAATTCCATCCGCGGTTTTTAATTTCCCCACCGGGGTATATATTCATTATTCAGGCAATATCTTTAAGGGAATGATGCCCTTTGACAAGATGTTGCTGTCAAATTGCTGATTCAGAAAGGAGTATGAATATGGAAAAATGGGTTTGCACAATCTGCGGTTATGTTTATGATCCCGAAGTGGGTGATCCCGATAATGGGATAGAACCCGGCACCTCATTTGAAGATCTTCCTGATGACTGGGTATGCCCCGACTGCGGTGTGGGAAAGGACATGTTTGAAAAGGAATAAGAGATTATCTGGCCTGGAAAAGCTTCATGAACTTTCCTACAAAAGAGGATATCCTTGACCCATGAAACCCTCCTGCCTCATCCTGACCGGAGAAACGGCAGAGCTTTTCAGCCAACTCCTTCATTGATCGCGACACTTCTGATGAGGGGTTGGACAGTGAGAAGGGAACCTGTTCCCTGATAGATCTTCCAACCAGCTTGGAATCGGGGATACAGCCCATCGGGTCAATGGAATAGTTCAGGAAGTTCCTCACAACCCCGGTGATGCGTTTTATCACTTCAGCACCTTCACCGGGGCTTTCGCATTTATTGACCACAAGTCGCAGGTTCAGGTCATGGGTTTGTTCCAGTATGACTTTTATGATGGAATAGGCATCGGTGATGGCATGGGGCTCCGGTGTTGTGAGAATGATGGTTTCGTCTGATGCATAGATGAAGTTGGTTACGTTTGTGGAAAGACCTGCACCGGTATCTATTAGAACAAAATCATAATGGTTTTCCAAATAACTAAAACCTGCAGAAATACGGTTATATTCTGCCGCAGACAGGCTGGCCAGTTTTTGAATGCCGCTTCCCCCTGCTATTATGCTGATGCCTCCCGGTGTCTGGGTTATAACTTCGTTAATTCCCTTGGTACCGTCTATAACATCCACAATGCTGTATCGTGTGCTGGTCTTTAGCAAAACATCGATGTTTGCCATACCCAGATCCGCATCCAGAATGACCACCTTCCGGCCCAAATGTGCAAGCCATATGGCCAGATTGATGGTAAAGGTGGTTTTGCCCACACCGCCCTTTCCGCTGGTGATGGTGATGAAGCGGCAGTTTCCCGTTGCTGGTACAGCCGGTGCGCTCTCGTGGATGGGCATGCGGACATACAGCTTGCGTTCGGTTACGTTTCTGTACAGGACCTCTGTGGTAAACTCAATGGTGCCGGAGTCGGTAAAGATCTTAATGTTTAGGATAAAGCCCACATTAAGAGGCACAAACAGGCCTTTATAGGACGGCATGCTGATGCAGAGCATATCCTTGTCCACAGCTATGACCCGGCTTTCATAAAGGTTTTTATAGAATGCGGAATTGGTTGTGAGGCTGATCAGTTGCCCCGGTTTGATGCTTGACCTGTCCATTTCTACTCCCTTTGGGCACAGAAAAAAAGATTAGCCCTTAAATAAATCAAACCAATCCATATATCCTCCAGCCTGGCACAGGGCATCTGTCCGGCATGAGGAAAAAGCTTACACCATTAATTCTATATTATGGGACAATCTTTGGCAAGAAGCGTTATTCTTCCCGTTTTGAGGCCGGTATCTAAGACCAAAGGCCTTATGCTCAAGAGGGGTGTAAGCCATGAAAACACAGAAGGGGAGCCGAATGAGGTTAAAAAAGGTTATACTTTTTTTGATTTAGGATATTGACAGGATGCTCAGGATTTTGTATACTGTAAAAGCGCCGTTGATTGACACAGGCTTGGGAATATAGCTCAGCTGGGAGAGCACCTGCCTTACAAGCAGGGGGTCATAGGTTCGAGCCCTATTGTTCCCACCAGCAAGGCCCGGTAGTTCAGTTGGTTAGAACGCTAGCCTGTCACGCTAGAGGCCGAGGGTTCGAGTCCCTTCCGGGTCGCCATTAAAATCCACAGAAAGCAAAGCTTTCTGTGGATGATTTGCCCAGATAGCTCAGTTGGTAGAGCAGAGGACTGAAAATCCTCGTGTCGCTGGTTCAATTCCGGCTCTGGGCACCATGGATTTTTGTTGAACCAGCAGAAATCCGTTTTTTGCGGGATTAACTCAGTGGTAGAGTGTCACCTTGCCAAGGTGAAAGTCGCGAGTTCGAATCTCGTATCCCGCTCCAAAGATAATGTCCGCAGAGAGTATATCGCGGGAGATGTATTTTCTGCGGATTTTTAATCCGATCATGATTGCCAGGCAAGCATGATCCTACCTGGCGCCATAGCCAAGTGGTAAGGCAGAGGTCTGCAAAACCTTTATTCCCCAGTTCAAATCTGGGTGGCGCCTCCAATATAAAAAGGAACATGCCAAGCGAACATTTGTAAGGCATGTTCCTTTTTATATGCAGTAATACAACTCAACGCTCAACTTTATTCCTATTATAAGGGCATTCTGCGCCCATATCTTAAAATCCCCGCTTTATCACATCTCCTTGGACCTGGGCTGAGCCCATTATTTGATTTCTATCCGAAAATCCCGTCACTTCAGACGATGAAGAATCTAACGCAATAAATCATGAGGAAACCCCTGCTGCTACAGATAATCATGATTATACAGCTTTGGATGAGCAGCCAGAAGCACCGCCGGAAGAAGAAAATGTTAGTTATTCAAGCGATTTGGCTGATATGAAGAGTTTTAACAGCCTTGAGGAGTTAGTTGGATGAGGAAGCAGACCTTGTGCTTATGGGAAGATGCATATCGGCCGAGCCGGTGTTTCAAAATAAAATGCTCTATACCCTGTCGAAATTAAAGTCGAGAAAGTCTACAAAGACGATATATCCGAAGGTGACACAGTATTGCTGGTTGAAATCGGCGGCAGAGTTACTAACCGTGAGTATCTGGAAGGAGTCGGAAGAGAGGAGAAGGTTTTCCTGGAGGAGCCGTTGGAGGAAGTCTTGGATAAGAAGATCGTTTTGGGCATAAACGGGTATTACCCGTTCCGTGAAGGTGAACAGACGCTGCTTTTTTTTGGGAGATTGCAGCGGATTTCTTAAAGAAGTTGATGATCCCCTCTACGATATCATCGGAGGCTATGACGGAAAACTCTTCCCGCAGAAAGACGGCTCGTTTGCAAGACCGCTTCCTTCAAAAACCGATAAGTATACATTCGGGGAAGAATCGCTGGTAATAACACAAGATGAACTGAGCAGACAATATACCAAAAAGTCAGCGGATAACGGTAGCTAAAGTGGATATGAATGAACGGGCTATCCTTCGATACCAGAAATTAAACGTATCGGAGGCATAGCCCGCTCGTAAATGAGAACAAACCCTTTCAATGGCAGTTTTACTAAAACCTTAATTCTACCCTTATACCCTGAAAAGGGACACGGCTTCCAGAAGCTTTTCCGCGCTTTCCTTTACGGCCTTGACCTGTTCCAGAACCTGGTTTGATCTTTCCGCTACAAGGTTCGTTTCATTGGCCATATCCACTGTGTCGGAAGCCCCCTGAACCGCTGCCTCAGAAACATCATTTATAGCTCTGATGATACTTTGGACTGAGGAGTACAGCTGCTGGGAAGTGGCGCTGAACTCGGTTACCATATCGTCTATCATGCGCGCATCCTCATTATATTGCTTTCCTGTTTCAACAAGCATGTCATAGTCTTTGGCCACCTTTTCATCCAGGAAACCGAGTACCTGCTCCGAGCTTTCAGAAAGGTGATGCACCGACTCCAGTACCTGCTGGGTGACATTCTGTATTTCTGTGGCAGTTTCCTTTGAATTCTCAGCCAGTTTTCTTATCTCATCGGCCACAACAGCAAAACCGCTGCCCGTGTTCCCGGCCTGTGCGGCCTCTATCGCTGCGTTCAGGGCCAAAAGATTGGTTTGGGCGGCTATTTCAAGGATGGCGTCTGAAAGCACGCTTATCCTTTCTACAGCCCTTGATTTTTCTATTGCCTCCCGGAGCTTTTCGGCTGTGTTCTGAAGTATATCCTGTGCGCTTTTTTGGGATTCCACCGCATTCGTTCTCAATTCATCCGCCCTGTTGCTCACCTCGCCCGCAGATTCGGCACCTTTCTGGGCTTTGACGGCAATGGATTCTATCGCCGCCTCGATTTCGGTAGTGGTTGCGTTCATCTCTTCTGCCATGGCCGATGTTTCTTCCATTTTCGCCGACAGAGCCTCGGTTATGGAAGCCATTACATTTATCTGCTGTGTCAGTTTAGCCATGTTCTCGCCGGTAACAGAATTTGCCCGGTCTACTCTTTCTGCCTCCTGGATAACATTCTCAATTATCTTCGATACATTATCATTTATTTTTTTAAACCCTCTGGCCAGTTCGCCTATCTCGTCACGCCTGTTGGCATACTTCTCGTTCAGACCGGTAGTAAAGTCTCCCTCCGACATGGTCATACACTGTCTTGTTAATTCCACAACGGGCTTGGAGATGTTTTTGCCCATGAAATAGGAAACCTGAAAACCTGCGGCCAGGAATAAACAGGATACAGCTAAAATAATCCATTTCAAATTTGATAAGGAGGACAAGATCTCTGCCCTGTCCACGGATACAGCGATGGACCAGCCATAGCCCGGAATAGGCGCAAAACCTGCCACTTTTGAAACGCCTTTGTATTTATATGTATCAAAACCTGTTTCTCCTTCGGTCATTTTTTTCTGAACATCGCTGAAGTTCTCAAATCCCAGATCATTGTCGTTCAATGATTCCTCAACGGTGGCTGAGGTTACTGCGTCAGTATCTGTGGAAGAATCTGATGATAAGGTTTGGGTAGCCCCGGTGACGGCATCGGCAGCTCGGTTTTCGATAATATCCAAAAGCAGCTGGGTATCGGCGTGAGCAATTGTTCGCCCTTGCTTGTTTATTATGAAGGCTTCACCAGTTTCTCCAAACTGGATTCTCTTTGCAAATTCGCTAAGTTCCAGCCCATCCCTGATAGCCATCAGCACGCCCGAAATCTCATTGCCAGATACAACCGGAACTGCATAGGCCATGACTATGTCGGTTCCGTTGTCATCATAGATCGGATCGGATACGGCACTTTCCCCTGACAGCGCTTTTTCAAACAAGGGACCATCCTTCATATCCACAATTTCACCCGTGTTGGATATCCCCTTCCCGTTCCTGTCGATCAGCAGCATTCGCCGATGCCCCGATCTTTTGGTCTCTGCATCCAAAGCTGAAACAATGCTTGCATATCCGTCGCTGGGGGATACCCCCAGGGCATCGGAGGAGGCCACAAGACTCAGCACATTCAGCTGATTCCGGATACTGTCTTCTATAGTCAATGAGGCCTCAAGCGCAAATTTTGGCATGGTCTCATTAAGAACATCAGTTAAAGCGCTGGATGAAATAAAATAGGATACGACCCCCAGCCCAAGACAAACAATTAGAATTAAAACACCAAATGACACAATTATGCGCGAACCAATACTTTTTATCATACTTATCCCCCTATAAGATCAAAAAAGTTGTTTATCTGATAAAACCATTATAGATTGCTTTGCATCTATTTAACCATATTTGGCCAGTAAAGAAAAGAGAGCTCCTCTGCCAGTGGCTTCTACCAGAAGATTTGTCCCATTACATCCCTCCGTTTCAGAAATTTGAATTTTTTATCTGTAATGTTTTGATGCCGAAGAGGCCGATATATAAATGAACGGTTGTTTATTCAATTCTTACTGATGGATGCGACTTAACGATCAATTGCGGGTGAGAGCAAATGAAGCTTACTGTACAAAAGACAAAGAAAATCATGGGATTGCGTTCTTTGAATGGTCTCATGGGATTATTAGCTTTTACTGGTCTTCTGGCTACCAGTATAGTCCTGATTGCTGAAGGAAGCCGCAATGAAACCACTATTTATAAAGTATTGATTTCAATTTGCACCTTATTGTACACCTCAAGTTTCTTTTGTGAGTATTTCAGTCTGCGAAGAGTTATCAGAGAGTTGGATGAACTCACCCAAAGCATAAAGAATATGGAGGAGCAGACGGGAATATCCCTGGAACAAAGTGATGGCACCTATTACATAACAGCCATATCGGACATACTCAGTCAATCGCTGACGAGCCTGGATGAAAAAAACATGAAGCTTGAATCCGAAATCCAACGCAACCAGCGATTATCCGAAAGCATTTCTGATTTCTACCGACAAATGAGAATTCTTAAAGATACCGGATTTAAGATTGACTTTTTTGAATATGATTATAGCAACCAGATATTCATATTCATAACCGGACTGTTAACCCTGCTTGAAGACAGTGAGGATCTTCTTGAAATAACGACTGACGATCTGTTCAGCCGGTTCAATTTCAGCATTTCCATAGAGGAGTTTGACAAATTAGTTGACAGATGCATTGTCGACAATGTACCGCTGGATTTTGAGTTCAGTGTGGATCTTGAGAATCAGGGAACACGCTGGATGAAGTTCTGGGGACGACTCAGCACAGACCGCACCCGTATCACAGGTGCTATTACGGACATCACCCGCGAGGTTGTGCAGCGCAATATGGAGAAGGAGAGAGCCATTCGTGATAACATGACGGGATTCTATAACCGCAATGCTCTCTCCGAGGTAGCAGGTAAGGCGCTGTCTGAATGCAGGGATGGGGAAATGGTTGCCTTTGTCTATATCGGGCTGACAGGGTACCAGGAGTTTCAGGAGAGATTCGGTATGATAGCCGGAAACTCGTACATACGGGTTTGTTCCGAGGTGCTGCGTAAATTCCTGAATCCCTGCCTGATTCCCTTCAGGTGGCTGGGCGCGGATTTTCTCATGTTGTACACCGGTATCAAAGACACAAAACTGTTCAGAAGAGAGGCTGTCGGGATTATAAAAAGAATTCAGAAGTACGTGGGTGAGGTGGAAGGGATACCGGTGAGCTTTCCCGTTGCCGTGGGCTACTCCATTTCGGGTATTGACGGTGATGTACCGGCGGATCTTTTGGAATACGCTTCTTTTGCCGAGCACGAGGTTCTCAGGGGAGAAAAGGAAAGTCCAAATCCGTTTAACCGGGAGCGTTATGAGGAAGCTAAACGGGCGTCCCTTCGCAGGACCTTCATCAAGGACATCATTGACAGAAACCAATTAAGTATTGTTTTTCAGCCCATAGTATCTCTTAAGACCGGTGATATATATGGTTTTGAGGCTCTCTCAAGGCCGACCAACCCCATATACAAGAATATTGAGGAACTTATAGACGATGCAGAAGCAACGGGTCATTATACCATTCTTGAGAAAAGGATGGTTTACAATGCCCTGGATGCATATATGATGCGAGATGACCGTTTCCGTGACCATTATCTTTTTATCAACACCGCTCCCTATGCCACCCTTGAAGAACAGGACTATAACGACATCCGTGACCGTTATTTCGGACATATGAATGTTGTTTTTGAAGTGGTGGAGAGAAACCGCATGGATCCGGAAGAGATAAACCTGAGAAAATCCATCGTGGTCAAGGCGGGAGCAAAATTCGCCCTTGACGACTTTGGATCAGGCTATTCCAACCATCTTGCCCTGCTTGCCCTTGAGCCGGATATCATTAAGATAGACAGGGAACTTGTACGCGGGATCGGTGCTGATCTTCGCAAACAACATATGCTTGAGGATATCATCAGCTATGCCCGCTACAGAGGAACGCGGGTATTGGCGGAAGGCGTTGAAACAAAAGAAGAACTGGAGACTTTATGCCGTTTGGGTATTGATTATGCTCAGGGCTACTATATCGGCAAACCAAAAAGCGATCTTGTCGAGCCCGAGGAAAAGGCTCTGGAAGTCATCCGGACTATAGGGAAAAACCATGTGATCAGTCTTGGCAATTTTCTTACCACTGTGAGAGAATCCATGGCACTGGTTGACGAAGGGATTTCGAAAAATGCTCTCATTACTACCTATCTGGTCATGAAAATGGCGTTAAAGCTCAAATTCAGGGGTGATAAGCTGGCAGGTCTGATCACTTCCACCATGCTTCACGATATGGGAGCCTTGTCCGGCAAAGGCGGCGACTGGAGGAATCTGGAGGGTAAAGTTATTCCCGATCACAGCTTGTTTGCCTATCTCATCATGAAGGAGTATTTTCCATATGAACAATGCGCCGAGACGGTCCTGTACCACCATCATACCTGGTCATTGAGGAATACAGTTCTTGAAAACATCAGCATTCCCAGTGAGGCTTATCTCATATCCCTGGCTGACAGTGTGGCCGGTCTGATCCTTGAGAACCCCGAAATATGCGAGAATGAGGAGCTATTGCTGGACAAGCTGAGAGGAATGGATCATGATCGCAGCAATGTATCCCTGTTCGCAGAATTGTGTAAAGCGGGTCTTCTCAGGGAGATGGCCTCCGGTGATTACACGGAGAACCTGTTCAATGTAACGAAAAGGCTTCGGGCGGGGAAATCCGAGATAGAGGGTATTATTAGAACCTATGTTTATTCTGTTATCTTCCGGTTGCCCCTTGTATACTCCCATGCGAGAGTTATGGAGGTTATAGCACGCTTTCTTGCAAGGTTGACGAAGCAGAACTGGACGCTTGTTGAAAGCATTGGTAATGCAACATTATTCTATAATCTTAGCAGGCTGCCACTGCCCGGCCGGGATCCGGAAGAGGCTGAAAATGCTTATGAGGAGAACCGTATCATTCGTGACAGGCTGAAGACCATAGCACATATTCTGAAGAAAGCCGACCTGAACGATATCATGAATCTGATGAATGCAGCCTGCGGGCAAGAAGAGGAATCTTCCGAGAACCGTGCGCTTATGAGCAAGGATATCGTTGTGGGAGCCAGGATTCTTAATATTGCCGACATTTTTGCAAGCCTTCTGGAAGATCGTCCGGGAAGACCAGCGCTAAATTGTATTGAAGCCATTTATGAACTGACCAACCTCGTCAGGTCTGAAAACGGATACCTTCCCATAGTCGAAGCCATGCAGGATTATATCGATGATATAGAAGGGCGCATCCAGACTGCGAAAGCTGAGATCGACAAGCGCTATCGCAATATCATGGACACCTACAACAAGCTGTTGAACCGGTAGTCTCCCCCGCCGATGTGCCGGTTGACTGTGGGGTATTCTTTTCAGGAAAAAGGGTAAAATAGGATCATACAACAGCTGTTTCAGATGGAGGAAGTTCAGATTCCGGCACACTCAACCAGGGGCATAATATAGACCCGGAATATGGCGTGGGACTTATGTATACGGCCTTAGCTGCACCTTGCGGCAAGGGGCTGTTTTTGACTTTTGGAATTCATTATAGTATACTATCAATTGGAAAGTCTATTCATGAATAGCATAATATATGCATGGAGCGCTTTCATACATATATTTACTTCTACTTCCGAAAGGAGGAGTAATATGATGTATGAAAAAGGAGCTGTTGTTTTATGTTCGCAATAGGGGATAAGATTGTGTACCCTATGCACGGTGCAGGAATTATTGAATCCATAGAGGAGAAAGAGATCCTTGGAGAGCGTAAGCAATATTATGTTATGAAGATGCCAATCGGAGACATGAAAGTCATGATACCCATCTGCAACGCAAGCTGTATCGGGATTCGAGAGATCATCAACAAAAAAGATGCCGATGCGGTTTTTGATTCTTTAGAAGGCGAATCATATGAGCAAAACTCCAACTGGAACAAGAGATATCGTGAAAACATGAATAAAATAAGAAGCGGAAATGTTTTTGAAGTTGCCGAAGTTGTCAAGAGTCTTATTCTGAGGGAGAGGTCAAAGGGTCTTTCAACGGGAGAAAGAAAGATGCTCAACAGTGCCAAGCAGATACTTATAAGCGAGCTGGTGCTGGCAAAAAACATGAGCCCTGTGGATGTGGAAGATCTTATCAACACCAGAATCTCGACCTGATCCAATAAGGTATAAACGCTGTATAAACAGCTTTTCCATAGAACTCCGAATAATAATCTTATCTTATCTGGGGAGTTTACATGTTGGACAAGGTTATAAAATATGCGTTTGGGCTGACCGGCGCACTGACGGGCATGACACTCGTCCGATTCCTTTTTATACAGAACGGTATGACCGGATACCTTACCTCAGTATCAGGCATTGGTATCATTGTGTTTGCCTCTCTTGCCTTTGGTATTTTACTCTATATCATAGGCGGCAAGATTATCCGAATCACCACCGAATCCGTGGAGCGTCTGGAGTCTTCACTTCAGAACATAACGCTCTACGAGCTCATGATCGGAGCGGGGGGGTTGATTGCGGGTCTTATCATAGCCAATCTTATTTCAATACCCATAGTCAGAATTCCGGTTATAGGAGTCGCCCTGTCCATTATTATCAATGTGTTCCTGGGGATATGCGGTGTATATTTTGCCCTATTGAAAAAGAATGACAACACCTTCCACGGTGTTTTGGGCAAGGGTGATGGGACAGACCGTTCAAGGATCAAAATACTTGACACCAGTGCCATCATAGACGGTCGTATCCTGGATATCAGCCGTACCGGATTTCTGGAAGGTGAGATCCTGGTGCCCGGGTTTGTTTTGGAAGAGCTCCGGCATCTGGCCGATTCCCATGATGACATTGTAAGAGCCAAGGGCAGACGCGGTCTGGATGTACTCAATATCATGAAGACAGACCTGAAATATCCTGTCAGGATTGGTAAAGAAACCAGAGATCCTCATATCGAAGTGGACGAGCAACTGCTTATCCGGGCCAGGGAGCTTAAGGGCAAGGTCATCACCAACGATTTCAACCTGGGTAAGGTTGCGAAACTGAAGAATATTCCCGTACTGAATATAAATGACCTGGCCAATGCACTGAAGCCTGTGGCAGTTTCGGGTGAAGAGATGACCGTCCGGGTGGTCAAGGAAGGCAAGGAAAACGGACAGGGGATTGGCTATCTGGAAGACGGTACCATGGTAGTGGTTGAAGGCGGCATAAAGTTCAGAAATCAGCTGATAGATGTGGTGGTTACCAGCGTTCTTCAGACATCTGCAGGCAGAATGATCTTTGCCCGCTTTAAAACCGTACATTTTCCCATGGCAAAAATTAATTGAAGAGAAGATGAAAATGAACACGAACATGAGTATGAGTAAGCAAGGCGCCATGAGCGCCATTATTGTTGCTGCCGGCAAGGGCAGCCGTACGGGGCTTGGATTCAACAAGGTACTTGCAGACCTGGGCGGGGTACCAATGCTGGAAAGAACCATCCATGCCTTCATTGACAGCGGACTGATTGATGAAATCATACTTGTCATAAGCCGGGATGATGAAGAGCAGGTCAGCAAGATCATCCAAAAGCTCCCGCGGGATATTGAATGGACCTATGGAGGCAGCGAGCGCCAGGAATCGGTATATAACGGACTTATGAAGCTGTCCGGCAAATCAGATATTGTATTGATTCATGACGGGGCGCGACCTTTTGTTGATACGGGCATCATCAGAAGGTGCATAGAAGGTGCAAGATATTATGGTGCAGCCTGTGCAGGCATGCCGGTAAAGGATACCATAAAGAATATAGACCCGGAAGGCTATATCCTGAATACCCCCGACAGGTCTTTGATTTGGAGCGCCCAGACTCCCCAGGCCTTCAGGAAGGAGATCATCATCAGGGCTCATGAACATGCCATCAAAAACGGCATCAAGGGAACCGATGATGCCATGCTGGCTGAGCAAACAGGGGTAAGGGTAAAGATGGTTGAAGGCAGCAGCAGGAATATCAAGATCACTTCGAAGGAAGATCTTATGTGGGCTGAAGCCATATTGAAGGGGTCTGACCCGCAGATGTCATAAAGAGCGCATAAAAGAAAAAACGGACTTTTCACAGGCCAACCCCACTGAACCATTTTATTTTGTGGCTCATAAAACGCAGTTTTGTAAGGCCATACGATTTGTTTTCGGGATCAGTATAAAAATTTGTTCACTTGGCTAAAAATCTGATATAATATTACTTGCTTTAAACTCAGGGCATGACAATCTATATATTCGGGGCTTTTTGAAGCAAGCCATATTATTTGTGAGTACACCTGTTTAGGGCAATAAAATCTTAAACTGGACAGGAGATGTCAAATTAGCAACCAAAAGGGGGAATGAATATGAAAGACTACAGTGCAGAAAAAGTGCGCAATGTATGTCTGTTAGGCCATGGCGGTGCGGGCAAGACAACGCTGGCCGAGTCAATGCTATTTATTACCGGAGCGACCGACAGGTTTGGCAGCGTTGTCGACGGAAATACTGTTATGGACTTTGACTCTGAGGAAATCAAAAGGAAAATCTCGATTTCTACCTCGTTGGCACCTGTTGAGTGGAAGGGCATGAAGATCAATGTTATTGATACTCCCGGTTATTTTGATTTTGCCGGTGAGATGCTTGAAGGGCTGGCAGTTGCCGATGGCGCAGCCATCCTCGTTGGTGCAAAAGACGGTTTACAGGTTGGCACCGAAAAGGCATGGGCTGCAGTGGAGCAGAAAAAGCTTCCCAGAATGTTTATTATCAGCAAGCTTGATGAAGAAAACTCAGACTTTTCCAAAGTCTTTGATGAGCTTAAGGATAAATTCGGGAAAAGCATAATTGCACTCCAGATACCCTTTGTTGAAGGCGGAAAGGTTACGGGGATCATCAATGTTCCCAAAATGAAACTTGTCACCTTTAACGGTAAGGATTATCAGGAAAAGGATGTTCCCGACAATCTTAAAGACGAAGTGGAAACTTACAGGGAAGGGATTTTCGAGGCAGTTGCAGAAACCAGTGAAGAATTGATGGAGAAGTATTTCTCCGGAGAACCCTTCACCGATGATGAGGTTGCTCAGGGAATCAAACTGGGTGTCAAGGCCGGCGAAATTACCCCCGTTCTGTGTGCTACCGCTGTTCAGAAGCTGGGTGTCCGTCTCTTCCTCGATGCGATAATAGATTTTATTCCGGCTCATTGTGAAAAAGGTACTGTTACAGCCAAGAATGCCGCAAACGGAGAGCCTGTTGAACTCAAGACCAATGATGCCGAAATTCTTGCTGTCCAGGTCTTTAAGACCATTGTGGACCCGTTTGTAGGAAAGATCTCGTTTTTCAAGGTTGTTTCCGGCACACTGAATTCGGATACCACCGTTTACAATCCCAAGAAGGAAAAGGCCGAAAAGATCAGCAGCCTGTTTGTCATGAAGGGCAAGCAACAGCTTAGTGTGAACAAGCTGGCCTGTGGCGATATCGGAGCGGTGGCAAAGCTTACAGTGACAGCAACAAACGATACCCTTTGCACTAAGGAAAAGCCGGTTATCCTCAATGAGATTGAATTCCCCGAACCCATGCTGGGTATGGCCATTGTTCCAAAGGCAAAGGGTGATGAGGATAAGATCAGCCATGGTCTGCAGCGCCTTCTGGAGGAGGATCCGACCTTTAGGATGGAACTTAATACCGAGACCAAGCAGACCCTGATCTATGGTCTGGGTGATCAGCATTTGGACGTTATCACCAGCAAGCTTAAGAATAAGTTCAAGGTAGAAGTTGATCTTATAAATCCCAAGGTACCCTATCGCGAAACCATCAGGAAGAAGGTTACTGTTGAGGGCAAGCACAAAAAGCAGAGCGGTGGCCACGGACAGTTTGGAGTTGTAGTGATAGAGTTTGAGCCCGGTGAAACCGAGGATCTGACCTTTGAAGAAAAGATCTTTGGCGGAGCTGTGCCCAAGCAGTATTTCCCGGCTGTTGAGAAGGGACTTCGTGAGAGTATGCAAAAAGGTGTGCTGGCAGGCTACCCTGTAGTCAATCTGAAAGCAACCCTTTTAGATGGTAAGTACCATGACGTCGACTCATCGGAAATGGCCTTTAAGATTGCCGCCAGCCTTGCCTACAAGGAAGGAATGAAGCAGGCTAGCCCGGTGCTGCTTGAACCCATATGCCGTGTTGAAGTTCTGGTTCCCGATAGTTACATGGGCGATATCATCGGAGATCTGAACAAACGCCGCGGCCGTGTATTAGGCATGAATCCCCATAGCGGCGGGCTGCAGCAAGTGGTTGCTGAGGTTCCCCAGGCAGAGATGTTCCGCTATGCAACAGATTTAAGATCCATCACCCAGGGCAGAGGAAGCTACACCATGCAATTTGAAAGATATGAGGAAGCACCTCCCAATATTGCAGAGAAGGTTATTGCCGAGGCTGCCAGGGAGGATTCTGGGGAAGAATAATGATGGAATGAACAAGTATTCATAATCCTGTCTGTTTAATTATAAGAATAGCTAAAGATACCCCGCTGATGAAGGCGGGGTATCTTGCTCTCTAAAATGAAGAATCTTATCTATCCCTGCCTGAACGCGGTCTGGATATTGACCATACTTGAAAAAAACGGTTGACTGCTATATAATAGTCAGGGATAGTCAAATTGTATAGAAGGGGTGATAGAATGGCAAGACTCAGTGATATAATAGAAGGCTTTTTGAAGGCTATGATAAACGATATGGACGGTTGCATTGAGATACAGCGAAACGAGCTTGCCAATCGATTTAATTGCGTTCCTTCGCAGATAAACTATGTGATATCGACCCGTTTTACCAACGAGAAGGGCTATTATGTTGAAAGCAGACGCGGGGGCGGCGGGTATATAACTATTCGCAGGTTGAATACCGATTCTGTCGGGGATTATATCATGCATATTATTACATCGATTGGCGATAAAATTACACAACATAGCTGTGAGGTTTTTATAAATAATTTTGTGGATTACGATGTTATCGACTCCAGAGAGGCCATGCTGATGAAGGCTGCCACATCGGACAAGGCTTTGGTAGAGGTTTCACCGGAAAAAAGAGATGATGTACGAGCCATGATTTTGAAGAACATGCTCACAAGTCTGACGGTGATATAGAATCTGTATCACTGGCGTGATAGGTATAGAAGGGAATGGTGGTTATGCCAATTTGTCAGGTTTGCAAGAAAAGGGAAGCAACTGTTTTCCTGACACAGATCATTAATGGCAATAAAACCGACTTGATGATGTGCCGCCAGTGTGCCGGAGAAGGCTACAAAATAGATCTGAACACGCTGATATCGGGACTTTTGGGTCTGGATTGGGAGAATGAAGGGGCAGGGTCGGCTACCGAAATCTCCTGTGATCGATGCGGGATGACTGTGGATGAATTCAATAGAACGGGGAAAATGGGCTGCAGTCATTGCTATGATGTTTTCCGCGAGCCTATGAAGGTTCTGTTAAAACGTATTCAGGGGAATACCCGGCACCAGGGGAAGATTCCCGATAGATATGCTGCGGCTCATGCCGCTGAGATGGAGGTCGAAAGACTGCAGCAGGAGCTTAAGGAATGTATAAGGGTGGAAAACTATGAACGTGCTGCAGTGATCAGGGACAGGATCCGCCAGTTGGAGGCCGAAAGGGGTGGCCGATGAATGAAGCGATGGTATATAGATAAAGGGCCTGATTCTGATGTGGTGGTGAGCACCAGGGTTCGTTTGGCGCGTAATTTTGAGGAATACCCCTTCCCTTCCAGATGCAGCAGACAACAGCAGCGGGAGATTATCCAAAAGACCGTGGATGCTCTGACCGGAGAAGATCTGGAACTGAGGAAGGGATTTAGCACTATTGATTTTAGAAAACTGGATCTGAACGAGAGACTGGTCTATGTGGAAAAGCGCCTTGTCAGCAAGGAGCTCGCCAAATCGGATCAGGAGGTAGGACTCCTTTTAAGCAACGATGAGCAGATCAGCATCATGATTAATGAGGAAGATCATTTGAGGATACAGTGCCTGGCTTCGGGCATGCAACTGGAAAAGGCATCTGAGATATGCAATTATATCGATAACCTGTTATCCCAAAAGATTAACTTTGCATTTGACGATACCTTTGGATATTTAACCAGTTGCCCTACCAATATAGGTACGGCTATCCGCGCTTCTCTCATGCTCCACCTTCCCGCTCTAACAATCACGGGGCATATACAGGCCCTCCTTGAGACCTGTGGAAAACTGGGTCTTTCGGTGAGGGGACTCTATGGTGAGAACACTGAGGCACGCGGGAGTATGTACCAGCTGTCCAATCAGATCACCTTGGGGAAAAGTGAACAGGATATTGTTATGAGCATGAGAACTATCGCATATCAGCTTACCGAACAGGAGAGGCTCTTGCGAAAAGAGATTATGAAGAAAAAGGGGCTGCAGCTTGAAGATAAGATAATGCGCTCCTATGGAGTCCTCAAATATGCCCGTGCGCTGAGTTCGGATGAAGCCATGGAGAGGCTCTCAGATGTCCGGTTTGGAATTTTTGCAAATCTGATTACCGGACTTGATGAAACAGATATAAATGAGATGATGCTTCAGATTCAGCCGGGCAGCCTTCAGCAATACTCCGGAAAGACTTTGGGAGCCGATGAAATGGGGGCAGTTCGGGCAAGTTATGTTAGAAATCATATAGCTGAAAGGGAAAAAAGATAAGATTGATTTATACAGAGAGGTGAAATTATGATTTTTGGGAAATATACTAAAAAGGCTGAAAAAGCACTGCTGCTGGCAAGGGAATGCGCTCAGTCCCTTGGTCATTCCTATATTGGAACCGAGCATGTCCTTTGGGGATTGGCCAAAGAGGGGACTGGTATAGCAGCCAGTGTGTTGGCTCTTAACAATGTAACCCCTGAAGGTATCGGTCAGAAGATTATGGAATTGATCGGCAAGGGAGAGAGCGAGGGCGCACCGGTCACCTATACCCCCAGAACAAAAAGGGTGTTGGAGCTAAGCTATGCCGAAGCCAGAAGGATGAGCCAGAACTTTATCGGGACTGAGCATATCCTGATCGGCATGATGCGTGAGGGCGAGAGCGTGGCCGTCAGAATCCTTAATGAACTGGGAGTGGATATAAGAAAGCTCTATGAGAGCATTATTTCCATGCTGACCGAGGATACTCCGGCGGCCGTTGCTGTCAACAGACCCAAGGCCGCAGACATAGAAACCCCCACTCTGGATCAGTTTGGCAGGGATCTCACCGTTCTGGCCAGGGAGGGGAAGGTGGATCCCATCATTGGCAGGGACAAAGAGATCGAAAGGGTCATTCAGATACTTAGCCGCAGGACTAAGAACAATCCCTGTCTCATAGGTGAACCCGGCGTGGGTAAAACAGCCATTTGCGAGGGCCTTGCCCAAAAAATTGTTGAGGGAAATGTGCCTGAAACGCTGAAGGATAAGCGGGTTGTTACTCTTGATCTTTCCTCCATGGTGGCTGGTGCCAAGTATAGAGGTGAATTTGAGGATCGCCTTAAAAAATCAATTGAGGAGATCCGAAACGCAGGAAATGTCATCCTCTTTATAGATGAGATGCATACCATTGTGGGAGCAGGTGCAGCAGAAGGGGCAATTGATGCTGCCAACATCTTAAAGCCGCTTCTGGCAAGAGGAGAGATTCAGGTAATAGGCGCTACCACGCTGAATGAATATAGAAAGCACATTGAGAAGGATGCAGCGCTGGAAAGAAGGTTTCAGCCCATCACTGTCGGAGAGCCAAGCGAGGAAGAGGCCATTGAGATACTCAAGGGCATCAGGGACAAGTATGAAGCCCATCATTCGGTGAAGATAACCGACAAGGCTATAGAGGCAGCAGTTAGACTGTCCACCCGATATATCAATGATCGCTTTCTTCCGGATAAGGCCATTGATTTGATCGATGAGGCGTCATCCAGGGTCAGGCTTCAAAGCTTTACCGCACCTCCTGATCTGAAGGAACTGGAAAGAAGGCTGGAAGAACTGCACCAGATGAAGGAAGATGCCATCGTTAGCCAGGAATTCGAGAAAGCAGCTTCATTGAGGGATGAGGAGAACAACCTTAAGAAAGAACTGAATACCCGGATGGAAGAATGGAAGATGAAGAATCAGCGGGACACCCAGATGGTGACCGAGGAAGAGATCGCCAGCATCATAGGCTCCTGGACCGGGATTCCGGTGTCCAGGCTTGCCCATGAAGAGAGCGAAAAACTGAGGAATCTGGAAAACATTCTGCATCAGAGGGTAATCGGGCAGAAAGAAGCTGTTGAATCCGTGGCAAGAGCAATCAGGAGGGGACGTGTTGGGTTGAAGGATCCCAAGAGACCCGTTGGTTCCTTCATTTTCTCAGGACCTACCGGCGTGGGAAAAACAGAGCTGTCAAAAGCTTTGGCTGAAGCCCTGTTCGGGGATGAAGACCAGATGATACGCCTCGATATGTCCGAATACATGGAAAAGCACAGCGTCTCACGGCTTGTAGGTTCACCCCCGGGCTATGTTGGTTATGACGAGGGCGGGCAGCTCACCGAGAAGGTGAGAAGAAAACCCTATACTGTTGTTCTGTTTGATGAGATCGAGAAGGCTCATCCCGATGTTTTCAATATGCTGCTTCAGATCCTTGACGATGGAAGATTGACCGATTCAACAGGCAGAACTGTTGATTTTAGAAATACGGTTATCATCATGACATCCAATGTGGGAGCCAGGGAAATTGTGGAGCCCAAGAGGCTGGGGTTTGGAGCCAGTGAGGATAATGCGGCCAAGGATTATGAGGATATGAAGAAAAACGTTATGGGCGAGCTTAAGAAGACCTTCCGTCCCGAGTTCTTAAACCGTGTGGACGAGATCATAGTATTCCATCCTCTTAATCGTGACGAAATCGGCCAGATAGCCCAACTGATGCTTGACGATGTGTCCAGGCGCCTGAAGGCCAGAAATATTACTGTCAACTATACTGATGAGGCAAAGGAGCACATCTCAGCCAAGGGATATGACAAGACCTACGGTGCCAGACCTTTGAAGAGAACCATTCAGGAACTGGTTGAAGACAAGCTGGCCGAGGAGATACTCGATGGTAATATAAAGGAAGGCGATAGGGTGACGATAGGCTTTGAAAACGGTCGAATGGCCTTTACCAAGGATCAGAACACTGCAAAGAAGTCTTGACGGTTTATGAATAAGCATTTTGCAGGAGGGGACGGTTTCTGCCCGATTATCGGCAGGAACCGTCCTTTTAAAATGCTTGGTTCGTCCACGGCTATTCATTAGGTAATGGCATAGAATATCACTGAGGTGATGGTGGTGTACACGCCAAAATTCCAGGAGGAATATGACAGGGAAATAGACCGTGAATATGCCAGAGCAGCCGCAAGAGAAGCTATGGAAGCGGAAAAGAAGAAAAAGAAGCAGGAGAAAGCGTTAAGGCAATCTCTGATTCAGGCAATTGTTTTTGGAATCTGTCTGTTCATTGCCTATCTCATGCTTAGGAGCTTCTTCAGGTAAGGGGTTGAAGGGATTAAAGAGCAAAATGGGACGGCAGATGAAATAAAGAGAGAATAACAGAAAAAAAGAGATATTAAGCGAGCTAGAGAGAGATATATGAAATTTAAGGATTATTGTTCTTGACATGGAGGGCTCTGCCTGTATACAATATAAAACGCCGCATGTGCGGCGGTTTTTTTGCAGAGCAAACCAGGTTGATTCCCGAATCCTTAAACCAACGGGATATACCACTAGCATATTATAGGGAGGGTAACTCATGAAGACATTTATGGCAAAAGCGGCTGAAGTCGAAAAGAAATGGTATGTTGTAGATGTTCAGGGTAAGGTTCTCGGCCGTGCCGCCAGCGAGGTTGCAAAGATTCTTCGCGGCAAGCATAAGCCGCAATACACACCCCATGTTGACACAGGCGATTATGTGATCGTGCTCAATGCGGACAAGATTGTATTGACAGGTAAGAAACTCGACCAGAAGTACTACAGACGCCATACCGGCTGGATTGGGCATTTGAAGGAGGTCAAGTACAGACGTTTACTGGAGACCAAACCTGAACGCGTATTTGAACTGGCCGTCAAGAGAATGCTTCCCAGCAACAGCCTGGGACGGGCAATGTTCAAAAAACTAAAGGTTTATGCAGGAGACAAGCACAACCATCAGGCTCAGAAACCTGAAGTGCTTGAGCTCAACATATAATTAGTGAGGGGAGGATTCTTAAATGGCTAAAGTACAGTATTACGGCACAGGCAGAAGGAAGAAGTCGGTTGCCAGGGTAAGACTTGTTCCTGGAAATGGCAATTTGACGATAAATAATAGATCCATTGATGATTATTTTGGGCTTGAGACCCTTAAAGTTATCTGCATGCAGCCGCTGGTTCTGACCGATACAGTAGGGAAGTTCAATGCTATTATCTCTGTTAAGGGAGGAGGATTCACCGGGCAGGCCGGCGCAATCCGCCATGGCATTGCCAGAGCATTGCTTAAAGCAGATGAGGAGTTCAGACTGCCGCTTAAAAAGGCCGGCTACCTGACACGTGATCCGAGAATGAAGGAAAGAAAGAAGTACGGTCTGAAAAAGGCTCGTCGTGCTCCCCAGTTCTCAAAGAGATAATACTTGTGTTTCATTACACACGAGTTTGTTTACAATTACAAAGTTTGCTTATCGCAAGCGCCAACCGTCAGGGGGTTCATCCCCTTTGGCGGTTTTTTTGTGTTCAAAAATAGATATAGAAATAAGTAAAAATATGAAATCCGGACGCAGTTTTAATCCCTCGTAAGCCTGTATAATTCGTATGTTTAGGTGGTTTCGATATTTCCTCCCGTAGGTTATACCCTGCGTATGAATACTCATTACCTTCCACGAGCAAACTTTGTCATTCTTCACTGCTCACGAGCAAACTCGCTTGTAATTTTCTCATTTTTTATATCTTTTTTTATATTTTTTAAGGTAATAAAACCCGCGAGCAAACTTTGTCACTACAAGGGAAGAAACAGCGAGAAGCCTTGCAACAACTACATTTCAACACGAGCAAACTTTGTCACTCCGTGAGCAAACTTATTTGTAACTGGACATAGTAATAAATAAAAAATGGCACAAAAATAAGGGTAAATTTCAGAAAAAATTTTATAGTAAGCAAACGCTAATATTCAGCCGTTTAATAGGTTTTCTAT